>Ga0307512_10003746_pt1 | contig 17204 bp, 14 predicted proteins | sample 14_EM_MG_FD_200267 | JGI IMG/M metagenome (GOLD analysis project Ga0307512, IMG submission 200267) | Populus trichocarpa ectomycorrhiza microbial communities from riparian zone in the Pacific Northwest, United States - 14_EM | ecosystem: Host-associated > Plants > Roots > Unclassified | place...
CGGAAAGAAGGCGAAGAGGGAAGCTCGCGACGATGGATATTGGCGCCCGAACAAGTACGAGGGCTACCCTACGAAGTACGATGACGGAAAGTGGTACCCTGGAAAGCACTACTGAGAGCTTGTTGGATGCGGTCTTGTTTCTATTTCTTCTTTTTACTTTTGGTTTAGGGGGAACTGCTTTGGAGCTATACATATGATTGTGATTTAGAGCGAGGATTACATGTTAATTTCTAAGTTTATTGAGATCTGTTAAAATGTTTCTGGCCTTGCTCGCAGGATAGACCTGATACTGCAGGTCGTCGACCGTTCTAAAGTGACTGTGATGATGAGAGATCATACAAAACCTTCGACTTCTCGGACAAGCAAAAAAAAACTAGAGACCCGCATGCGCGGAAAATTTCCTTGAGCTGTACCCCGCACTTGCCAAGCTCAATGTGCTTGACGTTACAACAATCTGCTTGACCACAAAAGCTGATGCATGTAAGCCACAGCTGATTGCATGGGCAACATAATCGGCATGCATAATCTGTGAGCATAAGCTGCGGCTGGAGCATGTTCCCCAGTTCCTATTGCATGATCTAGAACGATGCAGCTTGAGTTGCAGACCCTCTATGAGATCTAGATCGATGCGGCTTGACTTGCAGGCTTACTGCAATTGAAGTCGATGAAAGCACTCTGCAAGCCCAATTGTCTTACTAACATCTCTACGAGCGACAAGTTATCCGAAATTCGGTATTGGGATAAAAATCATGTCGAACACTCACCCATACTCCGGCTCCTCACCAATTCCTAAAATCGACGATTTCCTCGAAGAGCAGCGTCAAAAGTTTCCTAGGTCTTCCAAAGATGACAGCGGTAAAGGGGGAAGAACTACAAAAGAGCCCAATGGCCTCACTGGTAACGGCTGTCTCTGAAAATCTGCAATTGAGAAGCAACAGCTCCTACACTTGTCCTCCATCATAATACTACCAATAGCACAGTGCATTAACAAGTTATATCATCCCGAATGATGGGTGGAGAATATGCGGTCATAGCCTGAAAAATAAGTTGTTGCGCTAAATGCTGATTTTGCTGATAGAAGGTGCTGTCGTGCCCAGACTTTTCCACCTGGCAACCTCGCTTGGCGCCTGCGTGAAAATAATTGACTGGGCTTGGCAAGCGAGGTCAGATACTCTAGAAGGTGGTTCTCATGCATGTCAGACTATTTAGCATGTATAGCAACGTTCTCTATGAAGTACTTATACAAACGCAGCTGCAGGAGCTAGCCACTGTACTGCGGAGGACTTACTAATAAATCCAGTGTAGATGCCGGCGGTGACGTCGCAGGCTACTTCGTTTGTATACCCAGCTAAACAGCCCAGCTGCGGCCAGCGATAGTATCACGATTGAGACAAAGTGAGCCTATAAAATGATATTACCAAGTCTGCACTACTACGGTCATCTTATAGGTATAGCGATGGTAGCGTATCTGATGCGCATGGATTGGGGTTTAATGGTGCACGTCTGTGAATGTTGGGTGCGCAGTTCGTACCTGGAAGGAGTGTGCAGTCTCTGCAGTCACAGGGTATCACCTGAATTCAAACTCAATCTCTGCACTGACTTTGATAATGGTGAGACGGACTATAGTTTATTCATTCCGTTTTAAACCAACTCATCAATCCGTCCGCTACCTCTTCACCCCAGGGCAATATTGTATCTCAAGACCCCCAATCATCCTTTTACACTACCATGAATCCTATATTCGCCGTTTCGAACATAGTACTAATGTCATGAAATACGACTTCGCTATGAAACATCAGGGAAGAAACCACCATAATCGACGATTGTTCTCTCTGTTGTTGGGAACCCTTGTGAGGGACACCAGCTTTACACTAGTTCTCCCATCTGTATAAGCCTTGCATTTGCCAGAGTTTGAAAGTCCGGTTGTAGGTTCGTATTTGCCGAGCTATTTTCGCTGATTCCATATTTAGCAATCAATTGAGAACCACCGAGCGAGGACAGGGAAACGATGACATTGGGCATTTCAGAAGCCATCTGAAGGTGGCTAGCATCGAAGATCGTCTTTTGGTGGCAGTGTATTGGGAGGCGTATTGGGAGGATTGAGAATGTTGAGCTCTCAGCAGCCTGGAATCCTGGTCCTTATTAAGGCGCTACCCTGACCTTTGCTAGAGATCTCGGCAACTTTTCCGATGGACATGTATAGTAGCCTCTCAGAGTTACCGTAATTTTTGACGTTTCCTCCGATGAAATTAGACTTCACAGCTCAAGGAGTTCCAGTTGGCTCCGGTAATTCCTTCAGCACCTCACCCATTATCACCTGTGAATTCGGGGAGTGATCTTCGCCTCGAGAATATTCGATGCTTTGGTGCGACTCGTTCGTTGCAAGCTGCATTAGGATCGGAGACCTAAGTTTTTGATTGACGCTTTGGTTTCTAAATATAAACGCTTATGCGAGAGCCAGATGGTAGTAGCGCAACTGTCCCTGTAGAAGTTAGCTGCTTGTCCGACTTAATAAGAACTCGGGACCTCGAATATACCCTTTCGGTGTATCCATCGGTACATTGTATCATGTACGTGCAAGACCCAGATTTTTCGCTCATATAAAGGGAAGATGACTCTACTAAGACCTTTGTCGACATGCTCTTCATCGTTTAGAAGGTGGACTATTTGCAAATCTTCCATCTCATTCTCAGGATTTGGTAGGGTCAATATGCTTCCCCTTGTTGGAACCGCCTGGCACGTTTTGGAAAACTGATTCAATTCTACCCACAGCGCATGCGCAGCGAGGTTTCTGTCTGTGACCTTGCGATATATGTTGTTCGTGGGCCTTAGGATTCTCGGCAACATACTTGCAGCCATAATATTAGCTTCAAAAACATGAGATTTTTCTTCCAGTAGCATAATTCGTAATCGTGTATTTTTCCTGTTGGAAACGTGCTTACACGCGCTTCCATGTACTGAATGATGTAAAATGAGTGGCCCCACAAAAAGCCACTCTCGACAGTAAATACAGCATGTCTCCAACCGGCAAGCACGAAAACCCTATGATATCAGCTGTAGCGTCAATTCAAACCCTCTGCAATTTATTGCCAAGCTGCTCTCCGATGGTCCCTCCTTCCCTGTATCGGAGAGGGTTCTGATCTCCCTCCGAGTCTGATTCCTCCTCCTCCTCCGAATCGTCGGGTAGATAGATGTCGCCCATTTGTTGTACAGGACGCCCTCACGTGCTTCTGCTCGGCTTCCCAACGATATTTCCTTCTCTAGCTCCAATTCATCTTTTAACCTTTATCCCGCTCCCTGGGCCCTAATCAGCCGTCGGCCGTGCTTTTGAGTGGAAGCCGGGCGTATTCTGATCTGTAGCAGCGCACAGCTAGCCCGACGCCGCTTGCTCCAAAAACAAGTGGTTCAACATACGCCTTATCGATAACGAGATTCACCAAAGACTCAAGGTGCCGTATTTAGTTCCAATTCCACAACCATCTCCTCGTTCTTAATCTCTAGTTACGCCTCGTGTTGGGAGAGTCCCAGGGTTCCGACTTGCAGACCGGTCAGATATAGACCACCGCATACGAAGCCGCCCTTGGCGTAGGTACGCTCAGGTCGATTAGAGAGATGCCGTACTGCAGATGGGGTGCTATTGGTTTGCGGGTGCGGTGTGGTTGGGGTGTATTGCATGAGAAGGGTTGCCAGAGATGGAACTACTCTAGATGCGGAGGAAGAGAATGAGTTGGAAAGAGGTGGGAGATGTTGAGGGAGTTAGGGGTGGGAGTTGAAGGTGGGAGAATGGTAGATCGTGATACGTTAGGTAGGTTACTTAAGGGGTGAGGGTGAGTGTGGGGTTGTGCTGGGCGAACTATAGTGAATCATGCCGGATGTGCCACGAATGTGATCTCGTGCCCATACATTGACGTTTGCTCCGCGATCCGCTCGCTTAGGAAAGGGCTGGTTTACGAGATCACCACGAATGGAATCCTTCTTGTTGAATTGAATACATGCATCCTGAGCCCCAGAACCACCGCAGAATTCGCAGCTAAGGCCCGTACAACATCGCCAGGATTGTTGTTGAAATATTGAAGGGGAGAACCGCGTGAATAGACTTAAGATACAGAGACTGGAGAGTAGGAGAAAGACTCGAGATATATACAAGGTAGTTGGGTGCCTTATGCCCTACCGGCTATGTGCCGTGACATCAGCTCAGCTGAAGCTCAGCTCGGTCAGGTTCACGCAACAATTGTGTTACAGGAGTACTTGTGCCGGAGATATGTTACTGATCTGATACACGGTGACGGGGCTGATGCCTCCTGTATATATCTCGAGTCTTTCTCCTTCTCTCTTTTCTCTGTACCATAGAATACACGCACACGGTTCTCCCCAACTTCCATATCGTAACAAATTGTAAATGGTAATCTACGAGTGAGTTTGTATGATTCAAACCTCTGTGGCTAAATCATAGCCCCACCCTTACCCCACACCCACCACTCCCGCAATCACTCCCGCAATCCCCTCACTAATCATACCACACAGCCGTCGCACAGCACCCCGTATCCCTAATCCCCAAGCTCGCCACCACCCTTGCCGTCTTCCCATCAAACTCCCATACCTCCACCACCCCCAGCGCCGAATCCGTATTCGCAACCCACCTGTCATCCCAATCACTCGGCCTAACCGCATTCGCCGCTCCCCCCGTCCCCGTGGACTTCTTCAAAAACAGCCTCTCCCCGACCGTGCCACTGGAACCAACAGAAAACACACTGATATACCCGGTCTCAGTCGCATTCCGCGACCGCGTCGATGCCCAGAGGTACCGGCCGGAATGGCTCAAGCGTACCTCATCAGCCCAGAACGTACTGTTGGACTCTGTGCGCGCCTGTCAGCCTCCCCTCCCCCGCGGGGTGGGAACGTACATACCCTCCGGCGCCAGTCCCCACGTCCTAACACTCTCCGCGACCGGCAGCCGCGTTGTTGGGTCGAGTTTGTACTCCGCGAGTTCATTCGCGTGTTCCAGGACGGCGTATATATACTTCCCTCCCGGATGAGTCGCCAGATGCCTTGGGTTCGCACCAGCGGTCGTACCCATCGCGCCTATTTCCTTGACATACCCATTCGCGTACACCTGGTGCGCCCAGATCTTATCGCCCCTCAGGTCCGCAGAGTATAGATATTCCTGACCCTTGTCGATGGCGTGACCATGGATAGCCGAGCCGTTTGCGTAGCGGAAGGTTTGTGTAACGCGAGATAGGGCTCCAGTATGGTCGACGGAGATGACGTCGCCGCAGTCTGACACCAAGCCAGCGCCGGGGATAGGCCAAGGGGTGCCGTAGACGTTGTATGGTGGATGACGGGAGGCGAGAGTATAGTGTGCGTCTGCGGTGCCTGCAGGGGTTAGCATGGATATTTCTCGGGGAGGGGGCGGTTTACAGGGGGCGCCAATGGGGATTGTGCTGGAGAGAGAAACATGGGATGCGTTGTGGACTGTGTAGGAGGTCCAGTTTGTTCCAGAGCCGGTATAGAGGTTCTTTTTTCGGTGCTGTTTGGGTGAGTGAGCGAGGTTCAATTTGGAAGGGGGGGATGAGTACGTCGAGTTCGAGCCAGAGGTGTGGTTCGGCCACTGTGAGGTTCATGATGACTTTTAGGGTCAGCGCGGCTTCGTCGAATTCGATTCCATAGAGATGGCCTTCGGTGAAGGTGCCGACGAAGAGGTGGTGCAACTTTGCAGAAGCGGCGGCCGCATAGAATAACAGTTGGTAGATATGCATGGTGAGTTGGGAATTGGAATTGGAGATTGAAGAAGAACTCTATAGTTCATATATCTGTGGCATGCAAGTAAATACACTATTGTGGATTTGTATATATCCGATGCAGGTTCCAGGATTTCTTCTCATCCGGCACCGGCCGATGCGGTGATTGGATGTGTTCGGTGACGAATCAGAGAGTTTTGGGTGCTGTCGGCGGCTACAGTGCAAGCCAACGGGGTTTCGTGTGGGATTCGTCATCGGACGGTTGATCACTGGAACTATATATGAACCTGCGTATGTGCTAAGATATATATAGTACTGGACGTGCACACTGTCGTTGTTATACTAGTACTAGTAGAAATCTCTAGTAGCGGGCCACTTTCTCGATTCTGTTGCAATGTAGGGTTCTGTGAATTCTTCCGCTATCCCCCGAACTTCGGGTCGCTGCATGTCCTCTACCGGAAACGTGGCCAGATCGTGGTTTATAATGTATCATGCACAGCGAATACAGACTCAGCACCGGTGCAATAATTGCGTATCAAGGCTACGTAAACCTTCTTTTATGTATCCGGCCACTGATCATTTTGCACCGAGCCCTCTAGCGGGACATACAAAATAGATACAGGAAAAAAAATATCAAGCCGCGCCCGTCCTTGTAGGGATATTTAATAGGTGGCGATATAACACGCGGCCGCGGCTACAACGTGGGTGCAAGCCCAATGTCTTGTCTCGTAGCACCAAGATTAAATCTTTGTCTTGAGCCTAGACTGCGAATTTTCATGTGGTGCTACCACTCCGCATCATTCTTTGTCTTGTAAACAAGGCCGATAGAGCATCAAAATATCGGCCTTCTTATTAGAATAGCACATAGTATAAATAGGAAGGTTGTATGAATTACAGACAGCGCCATTCATTGCGACAGAAAATGGTACAGTTGACGCTTCAATTCAAGGTGGGAGTTCCCTCAGTCAAGAGATACCGAGGACACTTCGGCAATAGCAGAGAGGAAAAACGCTCAGGCTGGTGCAATACCGTATACGTAAAGAAGGCAATGATTTCAAAACTCAAGAAAAACACTGCTACAACCGGTTGGCCGTTAAAAATAACAAAGTGAAAACATTATTATCTTCTACTTAACAAATGTTAGGCATCGAGCCACTCAGAATCACTTCCACTCACATAGCTCTTCATCTTTTAGGAATGCGAACTGGTTTCCCTCATCCAATGCAATTCCCAAAGCGGTCACATCAAACGCCTCTGTTGGTTGTTCTGGCGTCAATGGCATACTACAGCTCATTACCAATCCAACCCCGAAAGTTTTCGATCTGATCTCTTTCAGTGGTACATGACACCACGGATCTTGGAACGATTGTTTTGTGTGTCCAGCATAGAGGCGATGAGGGTAATCAACTTCTTTTCTTCCATTTTGGTCTGCCACAACTTCTCGATGAATCCTATCACCCGACTTTTGTTTCCGTGGAAAGAATAATCTCTCCCGGTGCTCCACCGGCGGGTTGGGCGACTGCTTCTATCCTTCCTAAACTTCTTAACACTCCCACCCCTGATCAAGACAGACAGATCAGCGAAGATACAGCCTAGTGAAAAAATGTCGGCAGCCCGGCCTATATAGGAATCCTGATCTTCATTCTATTCAGGAGCAGAATACTCCTGAGTGCCCGGATGTGCTGAACGGAAACTGCCAGAAATCTTCCCGTGCAGGTGCTGGACGGAGACATCGAAATCCGCGAAATATATCTTCGACCCTTTTAGAAGAACATTCTGAGGCTTGATATCTCTGTAGGATTCCTCTGTCATGCAGGTACTTCATGGCCAAAGCCATACAGTTCATCCAGTCGAAGATTTTAAATTGGCGGGCAGTCGGATCCAGGTGTGCGACGGGAGAGTATGCTTTGGGGTCGCAGACGTACTCCCATAAATTTATGTCGCACACAGGCTCGATTAGGATATGTAGTTGTTCTTTGTGTGAGTACGTTGCGTAGATTGATACTACGTGTGGTTGACTGCCTTGAGGATTTAACTTCTCTGGTGAAGATAAGTGACTTTGAAAGCATAACTTTATCGCAGTAATGGTTCCCCATCATTCTACAACGCACAAGGCGTACAGAGCCTTCAGAGCCCATATGGAACCGCCCTGTCCATGGATGGTACTGCCCGGACATTACAATCTTGCTTATGGCCTTTCGAAATATTAGAACGCTCTCAATAATCATTCTACCCTACTATCAACTCACCTGAATCACTATGTATTATTCCTTGGTGATACTGAATACCGTATACACTCGGATATAAGGTACGCTCTCTATTGGGTTAGCGTGCCGTATACGGTATAATTCTTACCTAGATAGGTAGGTTTGTGATACCTTTAATTTCCGGTTTATTACCGTATGCAGTAACGATATAACCGCTAACTGGGGCGTACCTTATATCCGAGTGGATATGGTAGCCCATGAATTGGTCTGAACAAAGCTTCCCATTCTGTTTGAGTGCTCTTGGACGTTTAATAATTTCTCGGAAAGGTTGGAGGATATAGGTCCCGCCGGAAAGCACTTGCTGAGGAGGTAGAGAGGAGGGGGGAGGGTGGATTGTTGATTGCGTATAGTGGGGCATCCCGTGGGTCTGCGATTAATTGCGAATTTTCTAGGCCAAATTAGTGTTGCACTAAGCCGTACTTTCAGAAATATGATGTCTTAAGTCGGACAGTAGACGGTTTTCTCGGCAAGACAGTACAATGACGCTTCGGCTACAGCATCGACCACCCATTCCGGGCCGGTTTTTCAATTTCTTTGACCGTCTCTCAACGACCCTCTTCCTTATCCTCTCTTCCCTTCTCGACAATTGCTCGAATTTCAGTTCCTCTTCCAAATGATAGATTCATGTTCTGATGCCATCTTCATTCCACGCTCTTTGTGCACAACTGAGAGCTCGTTGACCACCAGGTAGTAGACTGTGTATTTTTGTTGGAGGGCGAGGGTGGAGAGAGTTGCTCGTGATAATCTTGTTGCAGTTGTTAATGATGGCGAGAGAGCAGGATTTTTATGACGGAAGTCGGAGAGAGAAAATGGAACGGAAAGCGAAGATGGAACTGAGAGACGATAGAACTGAAAGAGGAGATGAATCTGTAGCAACCAAGAGACACCGTTTCCGTCACGAAAATAAGCGTTCCTGACCCATTGGAAGTTTTGGAAGCCAATGATTGACCTTAGGGTATCCTGCTTTTAACTCTTCTTGATAAGAGTTTTCGGTTGGCGTTGGTCTGATTCGAGAAATGGTACTACTGTAACAATAGTAGGCATTTTTCGTGTTGACATCATCTCCAACGGTTCCTTGGGTAGGGAAACATCTCCAGCTCAATTCCAAACTGGAAAAAGTACCCAGTGTTCGGTGCAAGACCTGAGTTGAGCCCGGGACATCTCATCTCTCCGGTATTCCAAGCTCCAATCTTTGTCTAAGTCGTCGTTCAACACCACCAGTCATAAGCTATCACTCACGAAGTCCCAGACTGACTCTGTTGCATGTGTACCTGCATCGTGAGCCTCAGGTCCGTTTGATATGCAGTTGGTGTATGAAGATATGCCTCCGGAGAGCGGCTTGTATCAGTACAGAGCGGCTCATATCAGTGCAAACGGATGAGCAAATGGAGATAGATATGGAGACGAATATGGCTGTGAATATGGGAGACAAGTCTGTATATAGTCGGCCTTCTGGCCTCGAGAAGATCAGTCAATTAACAAGTCAAAGAAGCATCCAAAGTAACAGACTCGTCTAGAGGCCATTAAGAGCTTGACAGTCCCGGAAAACCTCGTCTCTGCTTGCCGCTGCACAATCGCGTCAGACCCAGCTCTTCAGCCACTCGCGATTCGATGCAGTTCGTGTCAGAGTATCCAACCCCATCAAACCGAAGGTTCTCCGGGTCCCCCACGTTGGTTATACGGAGGATAACATACGAGATCAATACCACCGAGTTCCGCTGTTGGGATCGACAACGCGAATGGCCTCAAGTCTGGTCAAGAGGTGAAACCGAGGTGTAAGTTCGTCGTAGCTGAGATGAGAGAAATGGCGTCAGTTGAATTGCACGAAATATGAGGTTGGGGTGGTTGTCGTTGTTCATGTTTTGGGTGGTGCGTTGAGTTGAGTCGTGAGTGATACACTAGAGTCTAGAGTGCCAGGTACTCAGTAAAAAATAGTTACTCATTCGCTTACGACACCACCCCACCGCACCTTCCCGACACTCGTTAGCTGTGCTTTCCAGCCACCACCCAAAGAATCCTTGAACAAACCCGGGCTCGCCGCGAGCGACCCAAGTCCCTTAGCGGGCCCGCATCCCGAGTCCTAGCTCATCAGTAACGGTACAGAAAGCCATGGTGGTTAGTAAGGAATCATCGTATCCTATCATCCTATTTTGGTGGGTATGAATGACTGCAGTTTACTAATTAAGAACTCAAGCGTTCAAGAAAAAAAGCCGGGGATATCTCATCTCGTGTCCTGTCCTGGGCTCTCGCTTCCTCCAGCCTACAACCAAGCATCCTTAACCGCCAGAATTAACTAGCTACCCTCCCCGTCCCGAGTCCCAACTCACCAACACGGAAAACCATTACATCGACATTCTTTATAGTCGCCAACTATGGCGGGGATAAGATTGTTGGTCGGACAACCTAAATTCTACGATCTTGTTTCTATCAAATAAGCCGAACCCCTGGGCAGTTGTAATCGACGCAGAAAGGCGGCTACAGCCTCAATTTGAGGAACTGGGAGCCCAATTAGCCGTGGACGGCTACCCACAGTGGGGAAGGCCTTTCCAACGACGATGATGTCGACCGGTACACGCGGAACCCCTTCTTTCCCCGGAAGACGAAAAGGTTCTGACCAACCTGTTTAGGACTCTAATTCATTACAGACCACTACAAGTACATGCCAAACCTCTTCAACAACTTGCGATTCTGTTCCAAGTCTTGCCAATATTAGGTTTCTCTTGCTGTGGTTATCACATTCTACTTGCTTGTGTACGAACGAAATGGGATTGGGCATTGTGTTTTCCTACTAATTGATGCAACTTGGGGATTGAAGATAACTACGCGATACTGCACATATACAAAGATAACGTTGCTCCCGTAGCCGGTGGGAGAGGAAGTGGTGGTAAAGACATACTACGCGTACCTGAGCGTCTCGTTGTGGGTTCTGAAGTTCTAGATGCAGTTTGATAAGAATTCTGATGCGGTCATGATGTGTTTGCAGAGATGCTATTTAATACACAAGATAAAATGACGCCCAGTTTAATTGAAGGAAGGATTATTTTTGATGATCACTGATGTCCCAGTGTCGGTCATACCCATCTTTATGAGTGCCATGTTCCTACTGAGAATTCCAGGTTTCATGGAACGGAAATGATCATCCTGGTAGGTTTTGTGGTGATACTTTTGTGTTTCTCTTGGGTCAGGAGGTCAAAGATACAACTTTTCAGTACTTGCGATATGGGTAGAACCGTGGGTATAGACTATGGTACAGAGACAAGAGAGAGGAGAAAGACACGAGATGTATACAAGAGAGTTGGGTGATTTGTGCCCTACCGGATGTCAGGTCTATATACGCAACAACAGTGTTGCAATATGGGGAGAACCGTATACGTGTATAGACTTAAGAGAGAGAGAAGAGAGAAGGAGAAAGCCTCGAGTTATATGTGAGAGAGAAGTGTGCCATCAGCCCCGCTAGCGGTCAGCTCGTGTTAGCTCTATATATCCATGCAACAAACAGTGTGTTGAAATACTGAATGCTAGAGAAGCTTGATTGTACTATCTAAGAGGGCCACAAGGCCATTTATATACGGTACGAATATGTACATACTCATCTATGTATAGAGACGGCTGAACACCGTCAGCCCGTATAAGGGCCAGCCCAGTAAGCCGCCATATGAAGGCTGAGATCTATTTATGCAAAAGTGTTGTTGACTCTTATGAGTGATACCGTGTGTTTCTCTGCGCTTGGTGCTTTGTTTGTTTCAAGGCCTTAAAAGATCCGAAATAACGAATCCAATAAATACGATGAAGGATTACCGTTGGTCCATACAATCAACATGAACCTCCCAGCCACCACCTTGAACCTTCCAGCGCCACTTTCACGTATCAGCCCCGACTTTCTATCCCCAAACATATCTTACCACACCATGTCCGACACCCCCCTCCAAATCATCCTTTACAACTGCGGGCACACACAGCCCTCACATCCACCGCCAGGTAGCTCGCTGCAATGGAGCTTTGTAAAATCTCCATGCGGCGTGTGCTTCATCCTCACAGACGAGTCGGATGAAAACCTTGGGGAGGTGCCGAGGAACGAGAAAACAGCATTGATGATTGGTCGTGTGATAGTGTGGGGATTGTTGCTGGTCGCGGCGGTGGGGTGGTGGGCAGGCGTGGGTGGATAGGGAGGTTTAAGTTGAGTTTTGTATGCGAGCGAAGTTCTTTGAATTGTACCTTCTCCAAGGTACATGGATAGTAGGTGTTTATGCTGCGGCAGAGAGGGTGAGGGTGTAGGTTGTATTCTACTCCATTTTCTACATCGGTACTCCTGCAATAAAAATAGTATAATTTGAGATTTTATTCGTTGCACTATCCAAAAACCGCCTTTGATACTAGGCCACGGTACCAAGCCTTATTACCAAATACTCGCATCTCTCTTCTCATACATCGACCATTCTATCCTTAATCTCGGAAAAACACTATACCCGCCTGTGGTAAAAAAAGTAAGGCCCGAATCCGGGTTTGAACCGGAGACCTCCTGCAGATTTCGAGTAGTACTCGACCCAAAGCAGGAATCATACCACTAGACCATCCGGGCGTGTACACTAAACAACCGTTATTAGCAATTAAGAGTCAAGCTAAACTTTCATAAGTGCTTCCTCGTTTAATTGGTAGGCGGTAGTATGTACTCCATATAACCAACACAGGCGGCTTGTAAGGTAGTTGTCATATAGTACCAGTGTAGATCTGGGGTAGCGGAACGGTGGGTATAGTGTCGTCTTAAAACGTATTGGAGCCGATGGGAGGTTACTATGTTGAGTGAGAGGGCGCTGTGGGGATGAGGAGGAGGGTGGAAGAGGAGAATTAGAGGTTAGAAATTGGATATAAGAGTTATTAAGATGCGTCTGGCTGTTGAGATTATTGGTTCTGTTATGTGGCATACCTTACACAACTGCCGTCTTGTTAGAGAACTTAAGTAAGAAGTACAGTAGTTGTGACAGAGTTAAAGCACGAAAAAGGGCACAAGCAATTCGTACGTTAGAATCAATGCAAGCAGAGTAAAGGAGAAGAGTCGGAGACGCTCAATTCCATAGAAACGCACACCGTTCATCGCTAAAGTGCCAACAAACTCACCAGCGCCTATTCCTATTTGCCATTGAACACCTCGCCAGTCAAAAAAATACGTTCGGTCCTGGAATGATGGTGATGATGATGGTGCTGGTTAAAGTGATGGTGATGGTGGCAGTGAAGATGACTGTTATGGTACCAGAAGCACTGAGACAAGTAAGTTGGCTTCGTCAATATCACAGACTTAGAGTTTTCCATCGGCCCAAACCTTCCGATGGATAATACTACTCCTTCTAAAGTATGGCTCTTTCCAGTGCAGCTCTCTCATACATGGCTCCCTCAAGTAGACTCTTAAGCATGCTGACAAGCGTGCTCTCAGTGACAATATCCATAGTGTTTACTATAGCGGTATACAAGTGAAGTCTGCCGGCAGTACAGGCTGACATAGACCAACTGGTCAGCTGTCAGCCATCTATAGACCCATAGGCCGATGTGCACAGGTCTATTCATCGACTATAGATGTTTATATCCTGCGTATTGGGCACCGGTCCACGGGAAGCTACTTATAAGCTGTGTATGGCCCAGTCTATAGTCGATTTGTGTTTTTGCTGTTGCCGGCCCATAGGAAACATGGTGCCACACATCAAATATCTTATGGAAGACCATCCGAAAAACAACTTCACTATGACTTGTGTATTGTGCAAGATCATGTTGCCTGGTATTTGGAAGCTGGATTGAGATCATGCTTGGGTGCCTTAGAGATAGCACTTGGGTGCACTTGAGGGTGCTTGAAGTTGGCTGGGGACTGTATTCAGGAGAGAGTGTTGATTCGGACTAGCCTGGAGTATACTGGAGTTAATACTCAGGAGCTCATTGAAGGACATCTATCTCGGCTGGTTGGAAGCTGGCTGGAAATACTCTATGGGTTACACTAAATTCTGCCAAGGCGGCAAAGCCGTCTCCAGTTCTAGTATGCTCCCAAGTACACCTCCAAGTATGCTCCCAAGTACACCTCAAAGTATACTCTCAAGTACACTTCCCAGTACGTTTTCAAGTACACACCTGAGCATGTTTTCAAGTATGCTCCCAATGGCACTCGATGGCACACCCCCAGCATGCTTGACTGTATGCTCCCAAGTAAGATCTCAAGACACTCCCAAGTACACCTCAGAGTATGCTCTCAAGTATACTCCCAAGTACACTCTCAAGTACATTCCCAGGCATGATCTCAAATACGTTTCAAATTGCACTTGATGGCACACTCCCAGCCTGCTTGACTGTATGCCCCCAAGTAAGCTCTCAAGATACTTCCAAGTAGCATCGGCAAAAGTGCAAATCGACTATAGGCTGCGCTACGCGCACACGCACACACGTGCAGCTCATAGCAAGCTTCCCGTGGACCCCTGCGCGACGCGCAGCCTATAGTCATCTATAGTCGATTCATAGAGATGTGCGCGTGGGCCTATGGAACTATATACGGCTGCCGGCCAGAGATGGACCTATACTTGTCTTTACTGCCTGCAGTCTTCGCTGTTACACCGGTACTGTACACACTATCGCTGCGAGTCTGCATGAGAGCCCGCTGGCGATTGAAAGCCTGCTTGAGAGCCTGCTTGAGAGAGCCACGTTTGAGAGAGCCGCGCTTCGGGAGGAGTAGAGTTTTCCACGGGAAGCTTTTGGCCGATGGCAAACGCTGAGTTTGTGGAAGCTTTGGCTAATGGAAGGCTCTAAGTCTGTAGAAGCTTTGATGCTAACATTGACGTAGCCAACCTACTTGTCTAAGTGCTTCTGGTACTATGATCACCATCACCGACACCATCACCATCGCCATCATCACCATCGCCATCATTACCATCGCCATCATCACCATCAGCCCCGGCACGAATGCGCACACATACGCCCACAATCTGTGGGAAGCAGGCAGCAGATTCCGCTGGAAAATCTGAGTCGGAGATCTGCTCTCCCCAAGATCCAATTGTCTACCTTTCCTGCAGAATCTAAGGCTGCAATTGTCAACACCATGACCATGAGGCATCGTGAGATCTCGTCGCGGTGGGCGCGCGCGCTAAAGATAAGGTTCAGACTATAATATCGACCGACATCATAATTTCGGCCACCATATGCCACCCGCCACCCGCCATCCGCCTCCCGGTGCCTGGCACCTGCAACTCAGCAAGTCTCTGGATCAAGCACCCAGGAGCATATATGGGAGCATATAGTCAAGTGAGATTGGGAGTGTACTTCAAAGTGTGCTCTGGAGTGTGCTTGAGAGCGTCTTGAGAGCTTACTTGGGAACGGACAGTCAAGCAGGCTGGGAGTGTGTCATCGAGTGCAATTGGGAGTGTACTTGAAAGCGTGCTCGGGAGTGTACTTTAGAGCGTCTTGAGAGCTTAGTTGGGAGCGTACAGTCAAGCAGGCTGAGAGTGTGCCATCGAGTGCAATTGAGAGTGTCTTGAGAGCTTAGTTGGGAGCATACAATCGAGCAGGCTGGGAGTATACCATCGAGTGCGATTGGGAGCGTCTTGAGAGCTTACTTGGGAACGTACAGTCAAGCAGGCTGTGAGAGTGTCATCGAGTGCAATTGGGAGTGTACTTGAAAGCGTGCTCGGGAGTGTACTTGAGAGTGTCTTGAGAGCTTAGTTGGGAGTGTACAGTCAAGCAGGCTGGGAGTATGCCATCAAGTGCGATTGGGAGCGTCTTGAGAACGTACTTGGGAACGTACAGTCAAGCAGGCTAGGAGTGTGTCATCGAGTGCAATAGGGAGCGTCTTGAGAGCTTACTTGGGAACGTACAGCCAAGCAGGCTGTGAGTATGCCATCGAGTGCAATTGAGAGCGTCTTGAGAGCTTACTTGGGAGAGTAAGTCAAGCAGGCTGGGTGTGTACAATCGAGTGCAATCAGGAGTGTACTTCAGAGCGTATTTGGGAGCGTGCAAAGAAGTGCATTTGGCAGTTTTGAAGAATGCAGCATGTATAGTATCAAGCGCACATAATCGCATACGTATCATAGTAATCTAGTCTACGTGCAGGTCCATAGGACCTCATAGTGCCACGCGTCAAATATGCTATGGATTACCGTCCCAAAAACAGCTTCTCTATGAGTTATGCGTCGCGTAAGGTCATTTTTCCCGGTGCAGTGGACCAACAAGCAACAACTGTGGCATATAAGCAACAAGGATCATATACCAAGACACAAAACCAATTACATAATTTAAATTATGTTTCTGTTGCCCTTATTTGCTGGAGAGTTAAGGAGGTAAAATGGAAAGAAAGTCAGAGAAAAATTAAAGGGTTGGGAGCCAAATCTAAGTACAGTTATAGGTATAATTGGATAAAATGAGAAGGGAATAGTGCAGTGATACAGGCTCAAAAGACAGTGGCAGCAAGGTTTTACCAGTTAAAGTTCAGACAGAAACTGATGGGTCAAAATCTGAGGCAGATTAGGAAAAGAAGAGCTATACAATGTTGGTAGTGCAGATATGAATACCAAATGCAAGACCATTTTTTTAAATGGTGTAAAATGTGGAAACAAAATTAGAAAACATTATGAGTTGCTGGGCAAGAGGGGGAAAATGAGTATGAAGGTGTTGAAAAGGTTATGAAAAGGCCAAAGATCAGTTTGCCAATATCTGTTGCTTTTGCAGAAGAATATGTTCAAAAGCACTGATGGATTGTTTGTTTCATACAGATGTTAGTAGAATTGGCAGAGTGGTGGAGGATGCAGAATACTCAGATCATAAGGAGTTGAGTGATGGGGGGGTGTAAAATATGATGTTGTTTCTGGCGTTTTTTTTTTGGTTATTTTGGGGAAGAGGACATGCAACTTTGCATTTGTTTCTTTATGTTACGGAAGAAGCAGGGAGGAAATATGTACTGGATATGCCATGGCTACTACATGGCCGAACGCAATATGATTACAAACAAACAAACAAACAAACAAACCTTGATACTAAATCCTCGTAACGGTCTCACTAAACCGTTTTAGCCATTCACAACTTATCACTCACTCTCCTCATCATGTTCGGTGTTGCATGTGTACCTGCATCGTGAGCCTCACAGCTCAGGTCCGTTTGATATGCAGTTGGTGTATGAAGATATGCCTCAGGAGAGCGGCTCGTATCAGTACAGAGCGGCTCATATCAGTGCAAACGG
>Ga0307512_10003747_pt1 | contig 17203 bp, 14 predicted proteins | sample 14_EM_MG_FD_200267 | JGI IMG/M metagenome (GOLD analysis project Ga0307512, IMG submission 200267) | Populus trichocarpa ectomycorrhiza microbial communities from riparian zone in the Pacific Northwest, United States - 14_EM | ecosystem: Host-associated > Plants > Roots > Unclassified | place...
CCGCGCGGGGTGCGGGCCGTGGGCCTGTGGGCGGCCGGGGTGCCCGAGACCTTCACCGTCGAGAAGCTCTCCGCGGTCAACCCGGCGATCGACGCCGCCGCCGTCCAGGGCATCGTCGACAGCCTCGCCGGGATGCGCATGACCCGCCGCAACCCCACCCTCGCCGACGTCGCCGCCACCGCCGTCTTCGTCGCCTCCGACCACGCGGCCGGCATCACCGGCACCTTCGTCAACGTGACCGGCGGAATGGTCCCGCGCTGAGCGCACAAGGCTGAGCGCACAAGGCTGAGCGCACAAGGAAGGGCGCCCGGCACATCGCCGGGCGCCCTCATCCTCGTGGGAACGACTACGCGGCCGCGTCCGCGGCCTGTGCCTTCAGTGCGCGCTCCACGCCCGAGCGGGACTCGGAGACCAGGCGGCGCAGGGCCGCGCTGGGCTCGGCGGAGGCCAGCCAGGCGTCCGTCTTGTCCAGCGTCTCCTGCGAGACCTGTACGGCCGGGTAGAGGCCGATCGCGATCTGCTGGGCGATCTCGTGCGAGCGGGAGTCCCAGACGCCCTTGACCACCTCGAAGTACTGGTCGGTGTACGGGGCGAGCAGCTCGCGCTGGTCGGTCTGGACGAAGCCGCCGATGACGGCCTCCTGGACGGCGTTCGGCAGCTTGTCGGACTCGACGACCGAGGCCCAGACCTCCGCCTTCGCCTCCGCGGTCGGCCGGGCGGCGCGAGCGCTGGCGGCGTGGCGCTCGCCGGCGGCCGTCTTGTCCCGCTCGTACTCGCCGGCGATCTCCGTCTCGTCGTAGCGGCCGACCACCGCGAGCCGCTGCACGAACGCCCAGCGCAGCTCGGTGTCGACGGCCAGGCCCTCGATCGTCTGCGTCCCGTCGAGCAGCGCGTCCAGCAGGTCCAGCTGCTCGGGAGTCCGGGCCGTCGCCGCGAACGCCCGCGCCCACGCCAGCTGGTGGTCGCTGGCAGGCGCCGCCGCGCGCAGGTGGGCCAGCGTGGCGTCGGTCCAGCGGGTGAGCAGGGCCTCGCGGGCGGCCGGGTCGGCGTACAGGTCGATCGCCAGCTTCACCTGGCGGTGCAGCGACTGCACGACGCCGATGTCGGACTCCTTGCCGATGCCCGACAGGACGAGGGAGAGGTAGTCGCGGGTGGCGAGTTCCGCGTCCCGGGTCATGTCCCAGGCCGAGGCCCAGCACAGGGCACGGGGAAGCGAGGACTCGAAGTCGCCGAGGTGCTCGGTGACGAACGCGAGGGACTGCTCGTCCAGGCGGACCTTGGCGTACGACAGGTCGTCGTCGTTGAGCAGGACGACGGCCGGGCGGCGCTTGCCGACCAGCTGCGGTACGGCGGTCAGTTCGCCGTCGACGTCCAGTTCGAGACGCTCGTCGCGCACCAACTTGCCGCTGTTGTCGTCGAGTTCGTAGAAGCCGACGGCGATGCGGTGGGGACGGAGGGTGGGCTCGCCCTTCGCTCCGGTGGGCAGGGCGGGGGCCTCCTGGCGGATGGCGAAGGAGGTGATGACACCGTCCGCGTCCGTCTCGACCTCGGGGCGCAGAATGTTGATTCCGGCGGTCTGGAGCCACTTCTCCGACCAGGTCCCCAGATCACGGCCGGAGGTCTCCTCCAACGCGCCGAGCAGGTCGGACAGGCGCGTGTTGCCGTACGCGTGGCGCTTGAAGTACGCCTGCACGCCCGCGAAGAACTCGTCCATGCCGACGTACGCGACGAGCTGCTTCAGGACGCTCGCGCCCTTGGCGTAGGTGATGCCGTCGAAGTTCACCAGCACATCGTCGAGATCGTTGATCTCGGCCATGATCGGGTGGGTGGAGGGCAGCTGGTCCTGCCGGTAGGCCCATGTCTTCATGGAGTTGGCGAACGTGGTCCAGGAGTGCGGCCAGCGGGACTCCGGGTAGTACGCCTGGCAGGCGATGGAGGTGTAGGTGGCGAACGACTCGTTCAGCCACAGGTCGTTCCACCACTCCATGGTGACCAGGTCGCCGAACCACATGTGGGCCAGCTCGTGCAGGATCGTCTCGGCGCGCAGCTCGTAGGAGGCGTCGGTGACCTTGGACCGGAACACGTACTGGTCCCGGATGGTCACCGCACCCGCGTTCTCCATCGCGCCCGCGTTGAACTCCGGCACGAACAGCTGGTCGTACTTCTTGAACGGGTACGCGTAGTCGAACTTCTCCTGGAACCACTCGAAGCCCTGCCGGGTGACCTCGAAGATCGCGTCCGAGTCGAGGAACTCGGCGAGCGAGGGCCGGCAGTAGATGCCCAGCGGCACGCTCTGCCCGTCCTTCTCGTACACGCTGTGCACCGAGTGGTACGGGCCGACGATCAGCGCCGTGATGTACGACGAGATCCGCGGCGTCGGCTCGAAGGCCCAGGTGTCGTCCTTGGGCTCGGGCGTCGGTGAGTTGGAGATGACGGTCCAGCCGGTGGGCGCCTTCACGGTGAACCGGAAGGTGGCCTTGAGGTCGGGCTGCTCGAACGACGCGAACACGCGCCGCGCGTCCGGAACCTCGAACTGGGTGTAGAGATAAGCCTGTTGGTCGACGGGGTCGACGAACCGGTGCAGTCCCTCACCGGTGTTGGTGTAGGCGCAGTCCGCGACGACCCTGAGGACGTTGCGGCCCTCCAGCAGCCCCGGAAGCGCGATCCGCGAGTCCTTGAAGACCTCGGCGGCATCGAGCGCATCGCCGTTGAGCGTCACCTCGTGGACGGTCGGCGCCACCAGGTCGATGAAGGACGCGGCACCGCTTTCGGCCACGTCGAAACGCACCGTGGTCACGGACCGGTAGGTGCCGCCCTCCTGCGCGCCGGAGAGGTCGAGATCGATCTCGTACGAGTCAACGGTGAGCAGCTTCGCCCGCTGCTGCGCCTCTTCGCGAGTCAGGTTTGTGCCAGGCACGCGGTCATCTCCTCGTTATGTGTCGGTTGCGTCATCCTTCCACGTGGCCAGGGCGTTGGGCGATGACAGGGGGCCACTGCTCGGGTCGGCTCCCAGGCACGGTGCACCGGTGCCGGCCCCGCCAGCGGCTTGCAGCCCCCGGACCCCCGCTTCGGCCCGAAAGGCCTCGTCCTCAAACGCCGGACGGGCTGGGTGCGGACCGGCGCGAGAAGAGCCACGTCCGTATACCGCCAGTCATCCGGCCCCGCCTGCGCCAGCCTGGGACCCATGACGACGTACACCGCACGGCCCATCGCCCCGTCCGTCCTCAAGGAACTCCGCACCACCGACGACGCGGGCCGCCCGACAACCCCCGTGACCGACGACGAAGGCGGCGCCCCCCTGCGCTGCTGTCTGCGCCGCAGCGAGCCGGGGGAGAGCATCGCCCTCGTGTCGTACGCGCCGCTGCGCCGCTGGGCGGCCGAAACCGGCGCCGAGCCGGGGGCCTACGACGAGCAGGGCCCCGTCTTCATCCACGCGGACGAGTGCCCGGGGCCGGACGGCGACGGCTACCCGTTCGCGAGCGCCCACCGGACGGTCCGCCGCTATTCGGCCGACGGGCACATCCTGGGCGGCGAGCTGGTCGCGGCCCCCGACGACACGGCCTTCCGGAACGCTTTCGACGACCCGTCCGTGGCGCTCGTCCACGTCCGGGCCGTCGAGTACGGCTGCTTCCTCTACGAGGTGCGCAGGGACTAGGGGGCCTGTGGGGCTTGTGGGGGCTAGCCCTTCAGCTCGGCCGCCACCAGCTCCGCGATCTGCACCGCGTTCAGCGCAGCGCCCTTGCGGAGGTTGTCGTTGGAGATGAACAGGGCGAGGCCGTTGTCCACCGTCTCGTCGCGGCGGATGCGGCCGACGTAGGCCGGGTCCTGGCCGGCCGCCTGGAGGGGGGTCGGGATGTCGGAGAGCTCGACCCCGGGGGCGTCGGCGAGGAGCTCGGTGGCGCGCTCCGGGGAGATCGGGCGGGCGAAACGGGCGTTGACCTGGAGGGAGTGGCCGGCGAAGACCGGGACGCGCACGCAGGTGCCGGAGACCTTGAGGGCGGGGATCTCGAGGATCTTGCGGGACTCGTTGCGGAGCTTCTGCTCCTCGTCGGTCTCGTTCAGACCGTCGTCGACGATCGAGCCCGCGAAGGGGAGCACGTTGAAGGCGATGGGGCGCTTGTAGACGCCGGGCTCCGGGAAGTCGACCGCGCCGCCGTCGTGGGTCAGCTTGTCCGCGTCGGCGATCACCTTCTGCGCCTGGCCGTGCAGCTCGGCCACGCCCGCGAGGCCCGAGCCCGACACCGCCTGGTAGGTGGCGACGACCAGCGCCTCCAGGCCCGCCTCGGCGTGCAGCACCTTCAGGACCGGCATGGCGGCCATCGTCGTGCAGTTCGGGTTGGCGATGATGCCCTTGGGGCGGGTCGCGATCGCGTGCGGGTTCACCTCGGAGACGACCAGGGGTACGTCCGGGTCCCTGCGCCAGGCGGAGGAGTTGTCGATCACGACGGGGCCCTGCGCGGCGACCTTCTCGGCCAGCGCCTTCGAGGTCGCGCCGCCCGCGGAGAACAGCACGATGTCGAGGCCGGTGTAGTCGGCGGTCGACGCGTCCTCCACCGTCACGCCGTCCAGAACCGTGCCGGCCGAGCGGGCCGAGGCGAACAGACGCAGCTCGTCCAGCGGGAAGGCGCGCTCCGCCAGAATCCTGCGCATGACCGTGCCGACCTGACCGGTGGCTCCGACGATTCCGACCTTCACGGCGACTCCTTCTAGGTGTTCTCTGCATGTCTGCGGCTTTTCCATCATGCGGCCGACCCGGGTCCGCCTGTCCAATTCTTTGCGCACCATGCCCGAGGAGTGGAACGCCGGACGGTGTGACGTACACCTCTGGAGGATTTCCCCGGGGGGCCTGCGAACGTTTTCGTGTGCTGCCGCGTCGTAGAGGAAACGCGGTGAGGGGGGTGGCTTGTGCTGCGCAGAAAGGCCCGCCGGGCCCAGGAGGACGATCAGGGCGATCCTCTGGACACGGCTCAGGAACGACGGGTGCGGGCGGTGCTCGCGCTGGGCGGGGTGCCGCAGGCGGACCTGCCGGACGGGGTGCAGCAGGTGCGGCTGCGGCTGCTGGAGCGGGCGGCGAAGGGGTACGAGGCCCCGCGCGACGTCTCCGCGTGGGCGGCCGTCGTCGCCTCCAACCTGGCCATGGACTGGCACCGGTCCAAACGCCGCCAGGAGCGGATCGGCGAGCGCCTGGCCTCCCTGCGCCAGCTGGAGCACCCCTCCGGTGAGGACACCAGCGTGCTCTCCCTCGCCGTCTCCCAGGGCCTGGACGAGCTGCCCGACTCCCAGCGCCAGGTCCTCGTCCTGCGTTTCTACGCCGATCTGCCGGTCCGCTCGATCGCCCAGGAGCTCGGCGTTCCCGAGGGCACGGTCAAGAGCAGGCTGCACACGGCGGTACGGGCACTCCGCGCCCGCCTGCACGAGGACGAGGTGGTGTGACATGACCGCGGAACACAACGGTGCCGATGCGCTCATGGCCGCGATCACCGGCGAGGAGCTGACCGACCAGGCCCGTGCGGATGCCGCCTTCATGGCCGAGCACCGCGGGGCCGTGGCCGATGTGGCCCTGCTCCGGGAACAGCTCGGGCTGATCGGGGACGCGCTGGCCCAGGACGCGCCGGCGCCGCAGAAGCCCCCTCCGGTACGGGTGCCGCGGGACTGGCGCCGGGCCCGCAGGGTTGCCTTCGGCTCCCTCGCCGTGGCCGCCGTCGCGACCGTGCTGGCCGGGATGGGCTGGCTGGTGACGCAGGCCGGGAGCGGGGCGAGCGAGGACTCGGGCACCGCCTCGGGTTCCAAGGCGGACACCGCTGCCCGCTCCCCCTTCTCCAGCCCCGGCTACCTGGCCTGCACCCGCCTGGTCGCCGAGGGGGACGTCACGGAGGTCGAGCAGGTGCCCGGAGCCGCCGAGCAGGAGCGGATCACTCTGCACGTGACGCGCTCGTACAAGCCGCAGAAGGCCAAGAAGGAGGTGACCTTCGTGCTCGACGAAAGTGCAGGCCAGAAGGCCCTCCACAAGGGCGACCACATCCTGGTGGCCATCCCGCGGCACGCGGCCACTGCGGAGTACGTGCTCGTCGGCGAGAGCTCCGTCGCCCGGGAACGTGCCGGGCTCGACCGCGCGCTGGCCGAGTCGGCCGGCCTGGCCTGCGGGTGAGGCACGGGAAAGGGCGGGCGCCCGTACGGACGCCCGCCCCAGTGGTCGTACGGCCGACTACGGCGTGACCTTCTCGATCTTCACGCTGCCGGTGCCCGCGACCGTGCCGCGGGCGTTCACCAGCTGGACCTGGCCGAAGAACTCGCGGCCCTCCGGGGCGGCCGCCGCGGCGGTGACGCTGCCGGAGACGGTCGCCGACTCGCCGGTGCCGAGCTCGACCGGAGTCGAGCCGTCGACGGTGACGGTGCCCAGGGACGAGGAGAAGAAGACGTCCCGGTAGTCGTAGTCGGTGGAGCCGGACGGGACCGAGTAGCCCACCACCTCGACGGTGTAGGTACCGGCGGCGGGCGAGGCGACGGAGACCGCCTCCTCGGAGTCGCCGTCGGCGGACTGGCCGACCACGGTGCCGTCCTTGTCCTTGACCGTCAGGTCGAGGTCGGCGGCCGCGTCCGAGACGTTGCCGATGGCGACGTCCAGCGACTTGGCGCCCTCGGGCACCTCGACCGTGGTGGTCCGGGTCTCGCCCTCCTTGATGGCCGGGCGGTCCGACTTCGCGGAGCCGAGCGGGCCGCCCACCAGCTTGCCGTCCAGGGCGGCGAAGTTGTTGGTCGCCTTCCAGGAGACGGCGGCCGGGTTGCCGACCTTGGCCTCGGGGACGGTCACGGTCTCCGGGTCGAAGACGGCGCCGTAGACCGCCAGGTCCAGCTTGTAGGGGTTGTCGAGCAGCGGCGACGTGCGGCGCGACTCGACCTCGATCTCCCAGACACCGGCCTGCGGGTCCGCGTACGAACGCACGTCGGGCTTGCAGCCGTTGGTGTTCGGGTAGTTGCTGTAGCAGTACGGGGTGCCGGTGTCCTCGACCGGGACGCCGTACGGGTGGATCGAGATGAAGCGCGTCTGGCTCTTGTCCTTCAGCCCGCCGATGGCGACCTCAAGAGACTTGGCGCCCTCGGGCACGGTCACGAAGTACGACTGCGTGCTGTTGCGCTGCACGGTGTTCGACGCGGAGTAGGTGTACTTGACCGGCGCCGACACCACGACGGTGGTGAGGATCTGCCTGTCGATGCCCTCGGTCTTCGGGTCGTCGACCTCGAGGATCGCGCTCTTGAGGCCCGCGGACTCCGGAGCGGCCTGCACCTTCACCGTCACCGGCTGGTTCAGCGGCAGCTTCACCTCGTCCGAGCCGAGGATCCTGAAGGTGTCACCGGCGTTGTTCTCGAAGTGCAGCTCGTGCCGGATCGCCCTGTCCGCGCCGGAGGTGCGGGTGACGGTGACGTCGTACGTCTTCTTCTGCCCGGCCTTCAGACCGCCCTCGCGGTCGTAGAGGCCGGTGCCGAAGCCCGGCGTCTTCAGCGCGTAGTCGATCGCGGTGTCGACCGGTGCCTTCACCGTGTAGTCGTGCGCGGAGGCGCCGTCGCGGATCGAGTCCCAGGCGTCGACGACGTTGATGAGGCCCGCGCCCTCCTCGTACGCCTGAACACCCTTGATGTGGTCGGCGGTTGAGGTGAGGGCCGTGCGCAGGGTGGCGGGCTCGAGCTCGATGCCCTTCTGCTTGGCGGCGGAGAGCAGCAGCGCGCTCGCGCCCGCGGCCTGCGGGGAGGCCATGGAGGTGCCCTGCAGCATCGAGTAGCCGGCCGGCAGTGAGTAACCCGACTCGGCGACCGGGGCGCCCGGCAGCCAGGTCTGGGTGGAGTTGATCGCGGCGCCCGGCGCGGTCAGGGTCGGCGTGAAGCCGCCGTCCTCACGTGGACCGCGCGAGGAGAAGGGCATCATCGCGTACTTCTTCTCCACCACCGAGCCGTAGTTGGCGGCCCAGGTCTGCTTGGAGATGGCCGCGCCGACCGAGATCACCTTGTCGGCGAGGCCCGGGTCGCCGATGGTGTTGGCGCCGGGGCCGGAGTTGCCCGCCGAGATCACGAGCTGCACGCCGTAGGTGTCGATGAGCCGGGTGTACAGCTCGGCGCGTGCGTTGTTGCCGTCGTTGAGGGCCGGCAGGCCGCCGATGGACATGTTGACGATGTCGACACCGCGGTTGACGACGAGGTCGATCATGCCCTCGGTGAGCGCGACGTTGGTGCAGCCGCCGGTCCAGGTGCAGGCACGGGAGGAGACGATCTTCGCGCCCGGGGCCTCGCCGTTCATCCTGCCGCCGAACAGGCCGTTGGCGGAGGTGATGCCGGCGACGTGCGTGCCGTGCTCGGACTCGATGACGCCGATGTTGACGAAGTCGGCCTTCTTGCCGACCCAGTCGCCGCCGTACGGGTCCATCGGCACGTCCTTGCGGATCTGCACGACGAACGGCTGGCGCTCCACGACGTCGGTGGACGGGTTGTCGGTCCCGAAGTAGCCGACCTGGTAACCGTCCTTGTACGGCTTCAGCGGCGCGTCGTCGCCGAAGTCGTAGTTGTTGTTGAGGTCGACGCGGACGGTGCCGGCGGCGGCGTCGTAGAGGACGCCCCACTTGTCGGTCGTGTCCCCGTCCCGGTTCGCGTCGCCCTTGGCGTCGCCGCCCGTGGTGGCGGCCTCACTGAAGGTGCTGACCTGGTACGACCCGGCGGGCGCCGTCCAGGTCTTTCCGCCGTAGGTGAAGGTGGGGCCGGAGACCGGGGTGATCATCGGCCGCCAGGTGGCGTCGCTGTCGACGATGGGGTCGGTCGCCGTCACCCAGTCGACGATCTTCCGCTCGCCCGTGGTGGTCTTCTGCAGAGCCGGGTGGCCGAGGTCCACGCCGGAGTCGAGGATGCCGATGGTGATGCCGCGGCCGTCCGCCTTCGGGTGGTCCTTCACGAAGTCGACGGCGCCCGTCTCGAAGGACGGGTTGTACGGGTTCTCGGCGGGGGTGTTCTTGTCGGGGGCCGGGTAAGCGGCCTGCGCCGACGCGGACTTGGCGGAGCCACCGCTCACGCTCGGGTCGTCCAGCGGTATCTCCTCGCGCAGGTCGATGCCGTGCACGGAGGAGAGCTTGGCGGCGGCGGCGATGGCCGACTGGGCCCTGCCGGTCGGTACGGTGGCGCGGACGTAACCGAGCTTGTCGTAGCTCCGGCCCACCGAGCCGCCCTTGACCGCGTCCAGCTCCTTGGCGACCTGCTCGGTCTGCCCCGGCGCGGTGGCGATCATCATCGTGACGTTCTTGTCGCCGTCGGCCCTGGCCTCGGCGAGCAGATCCGCGTCGTCGGAACCGAGCTTGTCGTGGGCGGACTTGACGCTGCCGTCCGAGGGTGCGGTGGAGTTCGGAGTCGGGGCGTCGGCGGAGAAGGCCATGGGTATCGGCCCCGCCGCGGAGAGCGCGGCGACGAGACCGGCGGCCACGGCTATCCGGACCACGCGTCTCGCGCCGCTCGGTATCGGATCGCGCTGGGGGGTGAGGGTCATCGGCATCCCTTGTAGGTAAAGAATCCAGTGCCGGACGAGCGCACAGCTTTACCCAAGGGGCGGTTGTTTGGGAAGTGTTGACCGAAACGATATGGACGTATGGGGAAAACCCCCGATGCCCTTTAGGGGGATGAGTCCTCAATAGCGCCAAATGGTATGGCCTGGTGTGGTGGTTCAGGATTCCTTCGAGCGTGCGTAATGCCGAGACGCCTTCGCCCGGTTCCCGCACGCCGCCATCGAGCACCAGCGGCGCGTGCCGTTCCGTGAGGTGTCGAAGAAGTGCAGGATGCACGAGGGGCCGCCGCAGCCGCGAATGCGGTCCGGGGCGGCGGCGAGCAGCTCCAGATAGTTCCGGGCCGCGAGCCAGGCCGGCCCCCAGGTGGGGTCGCTGAACTCGGGAAGCTCGCCGGGCCCGTCGGCGGTGAGCGTGGCCCGGATCCGCCCGTGCGCGAGCACGGCGTCGACCGCCTTCGCACCTTCCGGTGAGCCGTCCACGGCCTTCTTCAGGGCGTCGCGGGCCTGGAGGGTGTGGCGCAGCATCCGGGCGTCGGGGAGGTGGCCGCCGCTCAGTCCGGTCGAGTCGAGCCACGTGCCGAGCCCGTCGGCATCGGCGAGCAGATCCTGTGCGACCCCGTCCTTGTTCCACCGTGTGTTGAGCAGATCCAGCGCGAGCGGCTCGCCGGTGAGGGGGCGCGGATCGTGGGTGCCGGGCATGCGGGACTCCTTCCAGGCTAACCACTCAAGGGTACGTGACCGGTTGACCTCTCTCGGGTCTAACCGCTAATGTCAATTACAAAGGTTACATCCGACTGAGGGGGACCCATGACCCTGCGCACCGGCCACATCGGCCTGAACGTCACCGACCTCGACCGCTCGCTCGCCTTCTACCGGGACGTCCTGGGCTTCGTAGTGGTGAGGGAGGGCAAGGAGGAGGACAGGCGGTACGCGTTCCTCGGCGACGGCGAGCGCCTCGTCCTCACCCTCTGGCAGCAGGCGCAGGCCCCGTACGACAGCACGCGCGCAGGCCTGCACCACCTCGCCCTGGAGGTGGAGTCGATCGACCGGGTCAGGGAGTACGAGCAGGCGCTGCGCGCCTATGGCGTCGACTTCGCGTACGAGGGCGTGGTGGCCCACCGCGAGGGCGCCGCATCGGGCGGCATCTTCTTCCACGACCCCGACGGCATCCGCCTGGAGATCTCGGTGCCGAGCGGCGCGGAGGGTGCGCCGGTTCCCCACCAGGGGGCTCCGACCTGCGGGTTCTTCTAGTCATGGGGGTCTATCACGCGGGTTCGCGGGCGCTGCAGGACCGGGTCGGCGTGCGGGACCTCGCCGACCATGTGGGCCGGGCGATCGGCGAGGGGATCAAGCCGGTGGCGGCGGCCTTCCTGGAGCTGCAGCCGCAGCTGGTGCTGGGCGCCGCCGCCCCGGAGACGGGCCGCGTCTGGGCGTCACCGCTGGCCGGCGCCCCCGGTTTCGCGCGGGCGACGGGTCCTCGTCAGCTGTCGGTCACGGGCGGCGTGCGGCCGGGTGACCCGCTCGCGACGGCGCTCGTATCGGAAGGCACCCCCGTGGCCACCATCGCCCTCGACCCGCGCACCTGCCGCCGGATGCGCCTCAACGGCCGGCTGCGGCCCACGGCACGGGGGTTCGCGGTGGCGGCGGACCGGGTGTTCTCCAACTGCCCCAAGTACATCCAGCGGAGAGAGTCGTACGAGGTGGTGGCGGACCGCGGCCCGGGCATCCCGCGGCACGGCGCCGAACTGACCGCATGGCAGCGGCACTTCGTGGCTGCGGCGGACACCTTCTTCCTCGCCACGGTCCACGGGGCGGGCGCCGAGGCAAGCCATCGGGGAGGCAACTCCGGTTTTGTACGGGTTGCTTCGCCGAACGAGCTGACCTGGCGGGACTACCCCGGCAACTCCATGTTCCTGACCCTCGGCAACCTGGCGGCGGACCCGCGGGCGGGGCTGCTGTTCCTGGACTGGACGACCGGCACGACACTGCAGCTGACGGGGGAGGCGCGGACGGAATTCGGGGCGGACGGGGAACGGCGGGTGCGCTTCCGGGTGGCGGAGGTCGTCGAGACCCCGTCGGCGGTGCCGCTGCGCTGGTCGGCGCCCGCATACTCGCCTGCCAATCCGCCGGCGGCCGACTAACGTCCGTACGTGCGCGAGAAATTGAGGGTGGCGGCCTACGCCATATGCGTCCGTGACGACCAACTCCTCCTGGCCCGCTGGATCGACGGCGACGGGGTCCCCGAATGGACCCTGCCGGGCGGCGGGATGGAGCACGGGGAGGATCCCTTCGACACCGTTCGGCGGGAGGTGGACGAGGAGACCGGCTACGACATCGAGGTGACGAACCTGCTCGGCGTGCACACAAACCGCCTCCGCCGCCTCCCCCGCCGCTTCGGCCGCACCGTCGACCACCAGGGCCTCCGGCTGATCTATGAGGCCCGGATCACCGGCGGCGAACTCCGTCCCGAGATCGGCGGCTCCACGGACATGGCGGCGTGGCATCCGCTGGAGGCCGTGTCCGGGCTGAACCGGGTGGGGCTGGTCGATGTGGGGCTGGCGCTGTGGCGGGAGCGGCCGGCATCGGGGCATGTGACGGCGGGCATCCGGAAGTGACAGCGGCGCGACAAAGGGTTACAAGGGTTCCATGCCATCTCTCTCCCGGATCAATCGCCCATCTGGGATGCTGAATTGAGCTGAACGGCGCCATCGCCGAGGGGGACGGCCATGGAGTGGACGAGATCCATCGCATACGGCGCACTGGGCGGCTTCGTCGTGGAGATCGTCGTCTTCTACGGGCGGATCGCGGCGTGGCAGACGGCCCGGCATCGCGCGCTGGCCAAGAACAGGCGGCGGGATCACCTGCCGCGCCTCGACAAGTACGTCGACCCGGCGTCCGACGCCCTGGCCGCCTTCACCAGGCTGTCGCTGGGCGCGGGCGCCGGGTGGATCTTCGCCCCTCAGCTGACGGGGGCGCTGGCGACGGTCGCGGTGGGCGCGTCGGCACCGGCGCTGCTGCGGCAGCTGGGCAGTGCGCGCACCTTGCAGGCGGTGCTTGGCGGAAGCCCGCCGGGTCCCGCAGGCGGGGAGACGGCCGCTGCTGTGCCGGGCGGCTCGGAGGTGCTGGAACCATGACGAAGCTGGCACAGCGGTACTGGGCCTCGCTGACGGACTCCAGCCCCGAGGTACGGGACCGCTTGATCGAGCAAGGTCGCCGGCGGGATCTGCCGTTGTGGCGGAGGTACATCGCTTCGCTGCTGGACGTGGAGCCGACCGAACCGGATCGTGCCGGTCCGGAGCGGCTGGAGCAGGACACGACGGAACGTGAGCCGCCGGCGTCCACGGTGTACTACACGCTCGACAGGGCCATCGACGTAGGGGGCGCCGCACCGGTGCTCGGCGGCCGTGGGGTGTTCGCCGGGTTCGCGCTCGCGACAGCCGGCGTCGTCGGCGCAGTCGCGCTGGGCGTCTCCCTGGTCCTGGTCGGCCGGGGGGCGGAGCGCCCGCCCGCCGCCGGCCGCCCCGCGCCGACCGTCGTGGCCACCCCGTCGGATTCGCCGAGCATCGAGGGCACGTCCAGGCCGCCCAGCCTGCCCCCGGGCGCCCACCAGGAGGCGGGCGGGTACGCATGGGCGACGCCCAAGGGCTGGACCCGGAGCGTCAAAAGTGCTGCTGAAGTCCACTACGGCTCGCCGGACGGCAAACAGGAGCTGGTGGCCAAGTCCTCCATCGCCCGGGGTGACCTGATGAAGACCTGGCGGGCTGCGGAGCAGAACGCCCACGAGGGCCAGAACTACCAGAAGATCCGCCTGGAGAAGACGACGTTCCGCGGCAACCCGGCGGTGGTCTGGGAGTACACCTTCACACTGAAGAGCGTCCCCTGGCATGCCGTGCTGCTGGGCTTCAACCAGGACGGGAAGTCGTACCAGATCAACACCTGGTACCAGCCGGACATCGAACCCCAGGCCCTCAAGACCTACAACAAGGTCAAGGCCGGCTTCACAGTGCTGTGAATTCGCTTCACTACCCAGCAAGATGAACACGGAGTGACCACCCCCCGGCCGCCCGACGAGCGGGCGTGAACGCGCAGGGTGGACGGAGATCCACGTACGGTGATCGGCGTTGCGCGTTGCCGTCTCGTTCACGCGCAGGTCATTCCCGGTGCCAACGATCCAGTATGAGCGGGATGTTCGCGACAGCGACCGCCCGCGACCACTGCCGACGCGTTCGCACTCGGGGAGATCGCGCCATGTCGCGCATACGCTCTGTCGCCGCCACCATCCCGGCGGTCAACCGCCGTACCGTCCTCGCCGCCACCGGCGCGGCGGCCGTCTCCGCAGGCATCGGCTACGCCCTGCGGCCCACCGACAGCCAGGCCGCCACGACCGCCACCACCGGCACCACCGAGGCCCGGGTCGTGGCGCAGGGCCGCCAGGCCCCGGCCGCCCCCCTCGCCCCGTACACCAAGGGCACCACCCTCGCCACCGTCGCCGCCCCGCGCACCGGCTCCGGCTACCGCCGCCTCGGCGACGGTCCCGGCTGGACCCGGGTCGTGCGCGGCGAGCTGGCCGCCGCCAAGTCGGGCCGGGCCGGCCGCCGTACCGCGCTCGCCGCGTTCGTGCAGCTCACCGACCTGCACCTGATCGACGCCCAGCACCCGATGCGCCTGGAGTACCTGCGCTCCACCGACAAGCACGCCTGGCGCCCGCACGAGGCGCTCACCGTGCAGGGCGCGGTCTCGCTGGTCGAGCGGATCAACGCGCTGCGCGGCGCCCCCGTCACCGGCTCCGCGCTGCACTTCGCGATGACCACCGGCGACAACACGGACAACAACGCCAAGTCCGAGCTCGAGTGGTTTCTGAAGATCATGAGCGGCGGCCGGATCACCCCCAACTCGGGTGACCTCCGGCACTACGAGGGCGTCCAGAACAGCGGCCTCAAGACGTACTGGCAGCCCGACTCCACCGTGCGCGACGGCGACAAGCAGCTCGGCTTCCCGCATCTGCAGGGCTTCCTGGCCGCCGCGATCCGCGAGGTCCAGAGCCCCGGACTGAACCTGCCCTGGTACTCGACGGTCGGCAACCACGATGCGATGCCGCTGGGCTGCTACGGCCACGGCGACTCCTGGCTCGCCGAGTACGCGGTCGGCGGCAAGAAGCTGATGTCGCTGTCCGCGTCCGAGGCGAAGAAGCTCCAGGACCACATCAAGAGCGGCAACGACCCGAAGGGGACCGCCTTCCGGGACCTGTTGAAGGCCCACACGCGGGACATGCGGTCGGTCACCGCCGACGACAAGCGCGCTCCGTACACCCCGGCCGACTACCTCAAGGCCCACCTCGACCCGGCGTACCGCGGTGTGGGCCCGGTCGGCCACGGCTACTCCAGCGCCAACCTCGCGGCGGGCACCCAGTACTACACCTTCCGCATCGCCGACGACGTCATCGGCATCAGCCTCGACACCACCGACCCGGGCGGCCACTACGAAGGCTCCATCGGGACCGCCCAGTTGAAGTGGCTGGACAAGCAGCTCACGGACAACAAGGACTCGTACGTCGTCGTCTTCAGCCACCACACCAGCAAGACCATGACGAACACCGGGCACGCCGACCCGGCCCGCCCGAACGAGCGCCGGCACAACGGCCAGGAGGTCATCGCGACCCTCAGCGGCCACCGCAATGTGCTCGCCTGGGTGAACGGCCACATCCACCGCAACGACATCACCCCGCACGCGGCGTCCGGCGGCCGTTCCTTCTGGGAGATCTCCACCGCCTCCCACGTGGACTACCCGCAGCTCGCCCGGGTCATCGAGCTGACGGACAACAAGGACGGCACGATCTCCGTCTTCACCACTCTGGTCGAGTCCGCGGCCCCGCACCGCACGGACTTCTCCGACCTCACCCAGACCGGCCTCGCGGCCCTGTACCGCGAGCTGTCGTACAACGCCCCGGGCGCGAGCACGACGCTCGGCGGCGACGCGAACGACCGCAACACGGAGCTGGTGTTGAAGAAGGGCTGAAAGTGGCTCAACCGGCCTGCGGTGCCTCAACCTTCGCACCGCGGGCCGGGTCCCACCCCCCGGCCGAGCTCGGCGCAGACCGAGGTGACCGCGAGATGGGGGAGAAGAGACATGGACGCACGCGCACGTATACGGACGACTCTGGTCGCAGCCACGGCCGTTGCGGTGTCCGCAGCGCTGGCAGGACCCGCGCTCGCGGCTCCGTCCGGCAGAGGCGCCGGCGGTCACGACGCGACCCGGCGGGCCGTGGAGGCCGCGGTGAAGGACGGCGTGCCCGGGGTGACGCTGACCGCCGAGGACGCGCACGGCACGTGGTCGACGACCGCGGGTGCGGGCAACCTCCGTACGGGCGAGCCGCGTTCGGTCCGCGACCGGTACCGCGTCGGCAGCATCACCAAGACCTTCGTGTCCACCGTGCTGCTGCAACTGGAGGCGGAGGGCCGGCTGTCGCTGGACGACACGGTGGAGAAGTGGCTGCCGGGAGTGGTCCGGGGCAACGGGCACGACGGCCGCGCCATCACCGTCCGCCAGCTCCTCAACCACACCAGCGGCGTCTTCAACTACACCAGGGACGACACCTTCGGCCGCACGTACTTCCTGAAGGACGGCTTCTTCAAGCACCGTTACGACCCGAAGACCCCGGCGGACCTGCTGGCGATCGCGATGTCCCACCAGCCGGACTTCGCACCGGGCACCTCCTGGAACTACTCCAACACGAACTACCTCCTGGCCGCGCTGGTGATCGAGGAGATCACCGGCCATCCGTACGGCACGGAGATCCGCCACCGCATCATCGACCCCCTCCACCTGACCGGCACCTCGGTCCCCGGCACCCGGGTCACCGTCCCGCAGCCCAGCAGCCGCGCCTACTCCAAGCTCGCGCAGTCGACGACGGGTCCGACGTACGACGTCACCACCCTGAACCCCGCCATCGCCTACGGCTCCGGCGAGATGATCTCGGACTCCGCCGACCTGAACCGCTTCTACACGGCCCTGCTCACCGGTCGCCTCCTCCCGCCGCACCAGCTGAAGGAGATGAAGACCACGGTGCAGGCCGGCCACGCGCCCAACGGCCGCTACGGCCTGGGTCTGATCGACCTCACCCTCTCCTGCGGCGTCCACGTCTGGGGCCACGACGGCGGCATCCACGGCTCGAACAGCGAAGCGGTCACCACGGCGGACGGCCGGCATTCGGTGGCGTTCAACTTCAACGGGGACTGGTCGGGGGACACCGACGCCGTGCTCGAGGCGGAGTTCTGCGCCAAGTGAGCCACCGCCGCCCGCGCCGGTAATCCAGCAGACTCGGACCCGAGACGCCGAGTTCATTCGTACGAAACGTCCATGCCGCCTCATATCGGCTAACCCGCACTCCACGGGGATGGCTCGATCTGTGCAAGGCGGGTGGTCGTGTGCGTACGCGGCGCGGGCTGCACGTGCTCTCGGTCTACGAGGGCTTCTTCTCCGGCGGGGCCCGGATCCTCCACAGTGATGTCGTGCTGGGGCTGCAAGAGGGTGACCAGCATCATCGGGTGCTGAGCATCCATGGCGAGGTGCACCGGGAGGCGACCCGGCAGCGCATGGAGGACGACGCCTGCTACCGGTCGCTGACCGCGGCGGGAGTGGGCGTCACTTCCCTGGGCCGGGTCTTTCCCG
>Ga0307512_10003748_pt1 | contig 17202 bp, 13 predicted proteins | sample 14_EM_MG_FD_200267 | JGI IMG/M metagenome (GOLD analysis project Ga0307512, IMG submission 200267) | Populus trichocarpa ectomycorrhiza microbial communities from riparian zone in the Pacific Northwest, United States - 14_EM | ecosystem: Host-associated > Plants > Roots > Unclassified | place...
CCGGGTCAATAAATTACTTGACTCAAAAAAAAAAAAAAGAGCCCAGGCAAGTCAAATGAGCCCCGTCCCGATTCCCATTCAAAACATTGATCATAAAATCAAGCCTAACAGTATGCCAGTTGCAAACTAACCAAAATTGTGGCGAATACTACTTTCCTGGTCCCTGAAGCTCACGTGTAACCTGATTACCTGAGCTCTTGTGGTGATTGTTGAAATTTCGGGCGCGGCCAAGTAAAAGCAAACGGGTGCGGTACTAGGAGTCAAACGCGCAAATGTGCGTACAGTGTAAAGATACTGAGAAAAAAGGGAGGAAAATGGAACGAGGAAAGGATGATAAGTGCTTCATACACACGCGAGCCAGGCGAGCACGATCCGAATTTGCAACAGTACTTTACTGTTAGTGTATATACAGCACTGATAATGGCTGATCCCTCTACGACATTGATGATATGCGTTCCAGCGAACCACTTCAAGTTGCCTCGTTGCCATTAAAGGGTCTTTAACATAAACGTCATGTAATCACGTTGGGTGGCCTTATTTTTAGGTGCGGCCACTGTGCTCCACCGAATCAAATACCCCAGCACTGCGCCCGCTGACATGGGTAAGTGGTGGAAGGAGTGGGGACATGCGGCAAAAACGTGTCAATTGGGGTGCAAACAAGATCAGAAGGGCGGTGAGAAGCACCCACAAGTTCAAGGAGAGGCAGGCGGGTGAGACGTTCACGCACGTTCAGATGGCGAGATAATCAAATTTCGGAGATTCCAGTGGCTATTTTTGCCTTGACTCGGAAGTCGTTGAGGCGTGCAAGAGCGGCAGCTGAAGCGCCGCTCGGCATCAACGGTCAGGGCGGGAATGAATTCAGTGGCGTCTTCTACTACGTGCGGGCCGTTCGTGGTATTTTTGGACGAGAACAAGGCCAGCCGGGAGGCACACGTACAGTCGAATCCATATCTTGAGCTCTCGATTGTGGCATAGGACGACAGTTGGTTTCTATACTCTTTGCTCAGACCTCAGACTAACGGAGTCGGACTCAACCTACATGAAATTGAAGGCGTGGTAAGCACATCAGGGACGAGAATCTAGCCTGCTCTAGTCCCGGTTCATACCGGATTTCATCAATTCCATCGGGGATGCGAGTGGCATGCTAAGACTGATCAGATCAAGTTTGTTCAGAGCGCTGTATGACGTCAGGGACCCCGGCGTAACTCGACTTCTGAGCATAGCTAAGGTCAGGTCTGGATATAAAGTCGTCCACCTCCTGTGGGCACAAATTCTCACTCCCCTTCGTCTGACTAACCATGGCCCTCTCAAAGGTGCGTTCGTTCACTCCTTCCTCAATTCTATCTACCATGATGCTGAACTCGTCTCCCATAGCACATCAATCCGGAACACATTATCAGAGAATCTAAGGTGGGCGACCAATTGTCTCTCTGCTTGCAAATACTTCCCCTAATTTCGTTTTTCGTACAGGACAAGGCTATCAAGCCAAAAACCGCCCATCACTTCACAAATTCTAACCAAAATGCCGTCCACCATGCGGGGGGAGCCCGGTACGGCTCCCGTTATGGCACCACCTCTCTCCCAAAATACAAAATACCGTCTACTGCGAGAAGCTCTCTTCCACGTTCTGCATACAATTCAAACTGATGTTATCATAGGGTGTTGAAGCAGAAACTGCCTATCAGATTATTCACGACGAGCTTTCTCTGGACGGTCAGCCGCTGTTGAATTTGGCCTCTTTCGTGCAGACCTGGATGCCTCCCGTCGTGGACAAGCTCATGATAGAGAACATCTCCAAGAACTTGATTGACCAGGACGAGTATCCCATAACACAGGATATCCACACTCGCTGTGAGTACCTCTGGTCCTTCCATCGCCCGTTGACACGTCTCCCCAGGCATTTCCATATTGGCCGAGCTCTGGAATGCACCCTCCCATCACCATGCTATGGGCACTGCAACTACCGGCTCTTCAGAGGCAATCCAGCTTGGTGGCCTGGCAATGAAGCGAATCTGGCAGGAGAAACGCAAGGCTGCTGGCAAATCCATCCACGAGCCTGGTCCCAACATTGTCATGGGTGCTAACGCCCAGGTGGCCCTCGAGAAATTCGCGCGCTATTTCGACGTAGAGATGCGGCTTGTCCCGGTCTCCGTCGAGAGCAAGTATCGACTTGATCCGAAGAGAGCCATGGAATATGTTGACGAAAATACCATCGGTATCTACGTTATTCTTGGAAGTATGGATGTTTCCTGTCCTGGATTCATTTCCTCCCTAACTTCCATACTTAGGCACATATACTGGGCATTATGAGCCAGTCAAGGAGATGTCAGACTTACTGGATCAGTACGAGAGGGATACCGGTCACTCCGTTCCGATCCACGGTAAACAAGTCAAATCAATCGTGACTCGTTGCTGAGTAATACTGATACCCGCGATTGCAGTGGACGGTGCATCTGGGGCTTTCATCGCTCCCTTTGCTACTCCCAAGTTAGTATGGGACTTCAAAATTCCTCGTGTCGTCTCTATCAACACATCTGGACACAAATACGGCCTTGCATATGTTGGGGTGGGCTGGGTAATCTGGCGTTCAGCGAAATACCTCCCGAAGGATCTCATTTTCGAGCTCCATTACCTCGGTTCCGTGGAGTATTCATTCTCGCTGAACTTCTCGCGGCCTGCGCATCCCATCATAGCACAGTATTTCAATTTCCTTCATCTCGGGTTCCAAGGTTACCGCGATATTGCTCTGACGGACCTGACGAACGCACGCACACTTTCTCGTGCCCTCGAGAAGACTGGCTTCTTCACGGTACTGAGTGACATCCACCGCCCAGCAGGATGTGCTAGCGGCATCACTACCGTTGACCATTCCCTGAAATCAGAAGAAGTCGAGGTAAACTCTCCTTTTAGTGATTGCGGTGTGCGTTATCTGATTTGAATACAGCTATACGAACCAGGGCTTCCTGTCGTTGCCTTCCGGTTCTCGGATGAATTCCAGCAAAAGTATCCAGAGATCCAGCAGAAGTGGATCCAAACCCTGCTCCGCACGAAAGGATGGTGAGTTGCTGCATTTAACATGGCTCTTGAGGTGTTACTCACTCGCATATTCAGGATCGTCCCGAATTATGATCTTGCACCTGACCTGAACCAAGTCGATATCCTACGTGTTGTTGTGAAAGAGAACTTCACAGAGGCACTTTTGGACCGCCTTGTTGCTGATATTGTGTGTATCAGCGCTCCGTTCAACCACTGTCCACGCTCATCGTGTCGATAGGTCGAGATCACAGAAGACCTCGCCAAGCAAGACAGTACCACGCATGCTCTCATTACCCTCGGCAAGCGCCGCGGAAATCCCAGCTCACACGAGAGAACGCACGGTCGGGTCGAGGAACACGAGGTGGAAGGAGTACGGAAGGACTCTGGCACCTATGCCAAGCCATGTTAAATGGCATGCGCATAGAAGGTGACAGGCGCATAAGTGGTTTGTGATGTGTTGTTGTAAGAGAAGGGTGAAGTATAAATACGCGTGTAGTGGTGTCAGGAAGGAAGTCATAAGTTGTACTGCATGGTGAATTCAATGGGGTTTCCTGTTCGGGCCGGGAGGACCGCGAGTAGTGAGCCAGCTTTGTCCTGACCATTGAAGTGGCAACTTGGATGGCGGGGCCAAACCTAGAGGTATTCAAGTTCGCCGTCTATGTCTTCTTCCCAGTACTTGTTTTTCTTCACTACGGCGACCCAGAATGGTACCAGACAAACGTGATCCCAGTGGGTACCTCGAATCAGCTCGGTCGCGTGTCATGTAACCATCGAAACGTCAGTATAAAGAACGAATATTCCCCTCTGAAGAGAGGACGGCGCGCAATAACAACATTCCAACTAACCATGCGTCCGTGCGCCAAGAACTCGAGCGCATCAAGGCGGAGAAAGCAGCACGGCGCGCGCAGCGTGAGCAGGAGGCCACAGGAAACCCCGACGCGAGCGAAGGAATTAAAAGGCTGGTGTAGCTGGCGAGGCTCTCAGGTGCGTCCCATATCTTACTTATATATTGGGGCTACCTGCGAGCCTGATTTTCAACAGTTATTTCATTGTTTTTCCCTTGCTCTATTACCGCTTCTACCCTTTGAGGTCCCGCCGCCAACGAAAAGTATCGGAACGGCTCTCGTGTTAGATTCCTGTCAACTTGCGCGGCCTGTAATTGCTCCCAATCGATCATGACGCCTCATCTCACATCTCACCTGTTTGGTCCTTTCCAACAACCTGCGCTCACTCTACCAAATACCGTCGTGACGTCACAGACTCAATCCATTCAACGGCCCATTATCGTCCTTTTACTCGACTGCAGATGACAGTATCGTATCCAACTGTCCTGAGAACTCCCAGCACGATTCGAGCACTAGTCGTTAGTGAGCATGCCAGGACGACTAAGGGTTAGTGGCTACCCATCCAAGGGCGGTGTATTCCATCGACTCAAATCGCTCCGACACGGGGATGTGCAAGCGCCCTGGCAGTTGCACGGCTGCAGGACTGAATCGAAGTATGTTCCGAGTCGCAGCATGTTCTGGGTCGCAGCAAGGCCTGCACTCAGACGTGGCCATATTTCCCTGGGCCTTACGCGCAGCCTGCTGGCATTCGATCAGAATCAGCCCCCTTAAGAATAATCACGAAACTATGACTGGATGCGAGTCTGAGTGTGTGTGAAAACGAACGAGCGTCACGTGAAATAAACAAATGGACACAGTTGATAACGTAATCCTGATTCATGTCTCCGACCACAGCGCGTTGGTTAACTACTGGTTAACTTGAGGCCATTCGCAGTGCATTCTTTCTTTCCATGCCCACGACTTTGTTCTCGGGACCGCCACAGCTCATCCCCTCATCTCAGCACACGTTTCGAAGCTGCATCCTTTAGTTACTCGTGCGCCTCTTGTTGTCTGTTCAACACCACACCTTCCCACACGTATACAGTTTTCAACCCGTTGGCAGAAGCTATTAGGTACGCGATACGTCTTTGAGATCAAGGTGCTCAAGTTCAAATCCATCATTAATCTTGACGTCAGTCTTCCATCGACGAGCCGTGCTTTAGTCAATCTCAGCTGGCGCGGTGCATCTTTTTTCGTGAGAGATGCTCTCATGATAGTCGAATGTGTTTCAAAATTCCTTTTAGTCTCAGCGCTATTCCACAATATGTGCGCAACGTGCTCGGTGCGGAGTTGATCGAAAGGCTGGTCCCGCGCTTCCCTCGAGGGCCACATGGACGCCAAAGGACGTGGAAGTCACGCTGGGCGTTGGACGACTACGGAATCATGAAGGGGAAGAACAACACACGCCAGCGCGTGGCACGCGAGGCGTTGCGATCACCGCAAGAGGCATGGATCACAGCTCTGTCACCTAAATATGCGCACTCGCTTTGGCTCTCGGCCACCGGTGACGATGTTCTATCACAGGGTGACTGGTCCGCGTCTACCACCGTTTCTGTCGGGTGCCAGTACCCTGCTGGCCTGTGAGAACGCCCAGTGTCGAGCGTGATACGTCGTGGCGAAATTCCGGCGATATGACCAACATCTTGAGGTCACCCACGGAGGCGCCGTAACATGAGAAGTTGAGAAGAGGGACGACCTCGAGCCCGGGGCGAAACAAGTACGTCTACTCTGTGTCGCCTCGCTCTTTTATCGGCCCATTTCATAAGTCACAATCAGCCCATTCATCGTACCGTTCTTGCAATGACGCCTCTACGGGTGAAGCTGGCCACGGACTCCACTCTCTGATCTGTCATGTGTCTCACTCAGGCTGTTGATCACGCTGATCCTAACACTATCCTAACACGAGCCATTGTTTACTGGATTTAAATCTCACATTGTCTCTGCACTACATTCGTTAGTAAACATGCGCCAATGATATACTCTTCCATGTCATCCATACCAGCCTGACAATAGACCGAACCAGGGTAACCAGATAACTGGTCCCAGCTGTATCCAAGGTAAAACCCAGTGATCACAGGAGCCAGATGCCCTACAACAACTGTGTCCTCACAGTGCTACTCTGCAAGCCAATAGTTAGTCCCTATACCTCTCCAAGATGAACTTGAGCACTATTCGATAATCATGCACCATAATGCACGAAGTTTACCCAACGCTCCAACGTCATCCCTCTCCCTCTCCTTCTCCGCAGCTTTATCACAGCATCACGAAGTGCCTCTGCGGTTCTCTCATAATAACGTACCCCCTGGCTCTCCGCTGGCGAGAACACTGACTTGTAAAAGTTCTTCGCAAGGTCTCGTCCATCCTTGTCCGCCATCGCCCACATCGTCCCAACAACACTCCTGAATCCACAGTACTGCATCGCAGCAGTCAGATGCAACGCCTCGTCAGAAAGGCTCCCGTCCGTCAACTCTGCCGTGTGACAAGCAGCAAGGAACGCAAATTCGGCATTGGGAAGTCGAGATCGAATGATGTCTAGCAACGTGAGCCGATTGTCTCGGTAGAGCTTGAACGAAGACTCGAACGGCTTCCCTGGTTCGAGTATTCCATGACATACAATATGCACGAACCGGTGATCCTGGAGGCGCACCAGCACCGCAGTGGGTGTCGCCTTCGCCGAGATCAGCGTTTTCACCTGAGTGTTGACAGACTGTACGACGTGCATCTCATCCAATGCATCTTCCATAGATGCGTCTGGCTGCAAGACGAGGAGCAGTGAAGGCTTTCCTGACGTCTGTGACCCGGATTTGTTGGATTCGATCAGAGCGGAAAGTGTTGGCGTGTAAGATGGGATGTAGAGGTCGAGGAAATATCGAGGAGGGCCAAATTCAGATGGAATTGGTCCCATAGCATGAAGTGGAAGAGCACAAAGCGCAGATGTTGGACACCACCAAACCCGAGATTGTGTTGGTACATGTAATTGGTTGAGCCTTTGAATCACTGGCCGACCTACGAGCTCATAGAGTTCCTTGAGCACAAAACGGAGAGTGTCCTCGTATTCGACCGAATCGAGGTCTTCCTTCCTTGCGCTTAATAACCGATCGCGCAGCTTGTTCGCTCGGTCATAGAAATCGTCGGCCATGGGAATGAGAGAGGGAGGAGAGTCACGAAGGAGAATGATGATGTCCGAACGCCACTTGCAGTGGTTGATGACGATCACGGGTCCACGCATAGCAGTGGAGCGGAGATTGTCAAAGGACGGCGGTTTTAAGAAGGACTCTAATCCTTTCCGTGCTCGGATCTGCGAAATGAGCTTGTCACGATCATCCAATAACCCCCGTTGCCGCACGACGAGACGGCCAAATGGATCCATCCCTTCAAGGCCCTCTTCCCCACCATCACCATAGTTGTTCTGTGCGAAGGTCAGGGTCAGCACCTCGAGCTCCTGGTTGATCGCAGCAAGCTTGTCTGCCAATTCGGAGTCAGATGCACGAAGTTGGTCGATCGAGGAACGAAGGCCGCGCATTTCGGACCAGATCAAGGCTCTTCCTCGTTCCAGGGTTTCGACGGCGGCCTGGAGTTGACCTGTGTGGACGTGATAGGATGCGCAGTCTAATGGCAATGTCTCGTAATTGTTGCGCATCGCAACAAGTCGGGAGTGCTGTATGTCAACAGTTGGGGCAAATGTAAGAGAATCCTGCATTGATGAGAGTGCGTAGTGATATGCGGTTGAGGTGGAGGGGTGACTATGGACTCGCGCGAGTTGCGCCCAATCACATGAAAACTTGAACCGGTCAGGAATCTTCATACCACTGTGGTCGACTGCCATTGGGTATAGTTGCATGATTTCATCGAGGTCTTCTCTGGAGCGGCGTAAGTTGAAACGGGCAGAAAGGCACATAATGAGCATTAGGACCACTCCCAAACGACCTGCATCAGGCAAGTTGAGACCCTCCCGAAAAATCGAAATCGCTTCGTTGCCGTATTTGATGTTATTCGTAAACCAAAAGGCACGGAGGAGGAGACCGCCCAATACACTGACGGCAAAGGATTTAGACATATCGTTATGGTGGAAAGAAGCAAGCAGACGTCGACAAGGCTCGATAGCCTGTTCAATTTCGGCCATGTCAGTCATACGAAAAGCGGAAAAGAGTGCGTCGATACGTTGATCGTCAGCCGTCATCGAGGGGGATTCAAGGGATGCAGTTAGATCCCAAAATGATGGCTGGCCAGAGAACGCTGAATCGCAGGAACCCTCCTCTTGAAGGCCCCCAACACCGAAGTCTTCGAAGTGGAGGGACTGAAAGGACGTGAGAAGATAAACGACCCAAGGGCGAATGGGATCCTCAAGACGAATCCGAGAAAGCCAATTCCGATGGCGGTAGATCACCTCCTCCATATTCTCCGGCTTCCAGGACGTCATCAATCGGCCTAGGGCGAACATGGAAATCAACTGTAACACTCCCTCGTATTGACCTGGCTCATCCCCGGGGGTATGAGAAGTGAGAAACTTGTCAAGGATGGCTGTGCCTTCTTCGTAATCATCTTTCGAATGCGCTATATGGAAGCGGTCGAAAAGGGTGGAGGCGAGTGCGATGGAAAGTTGGTCCGAATCTGGTAGGCGAGTTTTCGCCTTCCGTAGGCAATCTATGACCTTTGCGGGAGGTTCTTTCCCATTTCCCCATCCTCTAAATCGGACTTGAACCCCTCTAGCAAAGGAAGCGATGGTGCGAGTCGAGGTCGTCCAGATGTCAGAGTTAAGAAGCTCGAGGAAAAGGTCCGCCATCTCCTCAATGTCTTGCATCACGTCTCCAACTTGAAGCTCCAACTCGGCTTGAAGTGCCAACGCACACACGAAATTTTCTTTGACCTCATAGGGTGAGATATTGAATGCTTCAGGAGACTGTCCGTGGAGATACCTTAGGTAGATAACGGCATGCTTGACATCTTCGGGCTGTTTAGTGTGACCTGCCCGGAGAAAAAGGAGTTGCGCAGTGGAAAAGAGATTTTGGGCGATGTTCGGCCAGTGTCTCTCCCAATAGGGCGGGGGAGGCGGCGGGAGGAATATCGCTTCTATGTGGTGGAAGATAGATTGTTCGAGATCGTCCACTTGTCCTAAAAAATGATAGCGCTCATGCAGTGCTTTTGCCAGGGCGTGAACAAAGCAGACGCGTAAAGGATCGGCTCTTGTTAATGTCGTGATGCCATAGTAAAAAAGAGGAATGTAGTAGCTATTAAGTTCATGGAGATGATCTGACAAGATGGAATTGTTAGTAAGACACGTCAGGCCGTAGGATGGCCCCAAAACACTGGCATTGGGGATTATACTTTCGAACTTACGTTGTGGCTGACCCATAGCCCAGTCGAATTACCAGACGAACTGCAGGTCTCAGACAATTGGTGATTTGAGGTGTTGCGGAAGAAGGAAGACACGAGTCGGAATCATGGATCTCAGGCAAACAGCGACTGAGATGAGATTTAAGCCCACGCCTTTGACGCGTGTACGGTGTACTATTACAGCAGGGTCCACGACTCCACACGGAAACGTGGCCATACTCTCTTGGACATCACGCACAGCCAATCGGCACTCAATCAGATGCACCGCACCTAGATAAATATCACGAAACGTCACGGTCAACGCGTCAACACCAGTTCTTTCAGAGGTGAGCGAGTGAGTACGGTAGTAAAATAGTTGATAACGTAATATGACAATGGTGCCATCCGCTTCTGTCATGTCAGAGTACTACTGTAGTGTCAGTAGTACGCATCAGTTTCTATGTCCACAATCTCATTTATTGTCAGTACGCCCCAGTCTACTACTCTCAATATTAATGCAGCACACGTGTTGAGGCTGCAGGCCTCTGTCAAATGTAAATCATGCACCTCTTTTGTCCATCCAACACCACGTTCCATCTCTTAACAGAATTTCGACTTTGTTCCCCCGATATTCGCTACTCCATCAGAGAGGGGACTTTGACGAGATCTTGCAACAGTTTCCTGTGGCCGTTAATCATACTCGTGCAACGGTACCTGATCGAGTCTCTTGCCAATGGGCAAAGACTGCACGAATTTTCAAGCACACCTCCGTTGCTACTGTATATATGGCAGCCATGACGCTCTGACCTTCGCCCTAACCCTCGAGATCCAACATTCTCGTCTTGTCAAATGCGCGATGATCACGGGACTCTACCGTTGGAGTATGCGGCTTGCTGGGTCCACATAAGTGAAAACTCAAATAGGCAATCGAAACCTTGGAACGAGGTAACTTACCGTACTGTGGTCGGAGATGCGCGGCCTCCTCAACTCAATCGATCGACTCCGAGCGGTCAACCCGCTTTTGGCTGGGTGATTCGCGGCTGTCAATCTGACTCAATCAGGACCTCGAGGCATCGATAACGTCAGATTTTCGAGATATTTTGGTGCATTCTGGAGAAGACGACCGTGGCGAGGGTATGGACCCGTTTGGTCGCCTCGTAGTGAAGCGGCGTAAACTTATCGAGGAGCGTAAAGGGTCATTATGCAGATCCGAGCACCACCAGGTTTCGAGACTGTCTTAAAGACATCCTCATTTGACACACTGCATTCTGTCGGTGCGCGTGGGCCAGTCATCATCATCAACCGTGGCAAGTGGCCCTCTGACATTATCATCTTTTCTCCGTGATTCTCCGCCCTCCTTGATTCCGACAAGCGACACATTGGATGACCTCGTGAGGAATTTGAAGGATCGGTTGTTTGTCGTAACTTACGAAAGGAAGGCTCGGAGGGATACACGGACGCATTGGGTCCCGCGCTCGAGAGCCTCTATGGCCCTGCCGGTCATCCAGTGATCCAGAGGCTCAACGAGTTGAGAGTACCGGAACAATATTATGCCGCGTTTGGTGGTGTATTTCTCTCTTCCCCTCCGTGCGGTGGGTCCAATTCGATCAGACGGCCACCATAAGCCGTACTTCTCGGACCTGTACATCACTCCAACGCTCTCTGCGCTCATTGAATTCCGCCAACCTAGCTAACAAGAGATGGAGAACCTACCTTGGATATACAACAAGAATACATTTATATATCGTCGATATCCACCTCCCCGTCGTCACCAAACTCGAACGTGCATTCGCCTTCCTCCTCTCCAAAGGCATCTGTCTCATTGATTTTGGCATTCTCAGGCAGCTCGCCATACGCTTTTACTTATGTGGGTCAGCATCGACTTGTACCCAAAAAAAATAGAGTTGCATCAGCTTACAGTTGCGAGCCTCGTCTGCCGTGTATTTCACTATGACATCCGCCTTGCCGTCCTGGAACTCACGTAATGAGAGCAGGATGATGTCACCTTGATTGATCCACACCTAATAAAACGAAACAAGTCAGGCATGATAAAGGCGAGCGCAAGGACAATACACACTTTTTTGCGCATCTTTCCTCGGATATGGGCTAGTCGCTTCTCGCCGTCGAAGCATATAGCCTCTAGGCGGCCATTCCCCAGCATCTTGACCACTTGCGCATACTCCTGGCCATCCTCACGGAATACCAACTCGCGCTTGTCATCCCCGTTCTCGTTCTTTCCACGCCTCCGGTTCTTGCCACCCTGTGAAGACACAGAGGTTCAATACTTAGCTGACGGGGAGCATCATAGATGCGGCGAACCTTTCCCTTATTCTGCACGATCGACATTAGCACTGGCGTCGGAAAGTAATGGGCATGCAAAAACGCACCTTTGGCATGCTGATCAGAGAACTTGACTCCTTTTTTGTATGTAGGGTGCGCCTTTAAGGTGGTGAGGTAGGAGTAGTTAGAGAGGTAAACCCTGCTGTATGAGGTTAAGAGAATACTTTAAGAATCCAGCCCACAAGGAAGATATTTTGGGCGGAGATCCATTTTAAGGTGCAAGAATTACGTATTCTGGCTTTGCGATCTACAGCTCACTGCTCTTTCCTCCCTCTAAATATGCACACTCGCGTTGGCTCTCGGCCACCGGCGACGAGTGACGACGAAAATTTGTTCTATTACAAGGTGAATTGTCCACATCTATCACCGTTTCTGTCGCGCGCCGGTACCGTACCAGCCTGTGAGCACGCCCAGTGTCGAACATGCAACGTTGTGACGAAATTTCAGCGATATAATCAACAGCTTGATGTCGACCACGGTGCCGCGATATGAGAAATTGGTTGAGAAGAGGGACAAGCTCGAGCACGGGGCGAAACAAGTACGTCTACTCTGTATTATCTCACTCTTTTATCTGCCCATTTCATAAGTCACAACCTGCGCATTCATTTACTACCTACCCTTCAATTGCATGGACGCCTCCACGGGTGAAGATGGCCACTGACAGCCGGAGTCCACTCTCCGATCTGTTAGGTGTCTCACTGTCCGATCATGCTGATCTACATTGTCTCTAAACTAAGTTACATTCGCTAGTAAACATGCACCAATACTATACTTTCCCATGTCATTCATGCCAGCGGTCAAAGTGGACCAGCCTGATAATAAACCGAACTAGGATAAATAGATAACAGGTCAAAGTTGTATCCAAGGTAAAATCCAGTAATCATACGAGCAGGATGCCCTACAACAACCGCGTCCCCGCAGCACTATTCTGCAAGCCAGTAGTTAGTACCTCTCCAAGATGAACGAGACTACTAACTGACAACGGCGAATTATGCACCATAATGCACAAAATTTACCCAACGCTCCAAAGTCATCCCTCTCCCTCTCCTTCTCCGCAGCTTTATCACAGCATCACGAAGTGCCTCTGCAGTTCTCTCATAATAAAGTACCCCCTGGCTCTCCGCTGGCGAGAACACTGACTTGTAAAAGTTCTTCGCAAGGTCCCGTCCATCCTTGTCCGCCATCGCCCACATCGTCCCAACAACACTCCGGAATCCACAATACTGCATCGCAGCAGTCAGATGCAGCGCCTCGTCAGAAAGGCTCCCGTCCGTCAACTCTGCCGTGTGACAAGCAGCAAGGAACGCAAATTCGGCATTGGGAAGTCGAGATCGAATGATGTCTAGCAACGTGAGCCGATTGCCCCGGTGGAGCTTGAACGAAGAGTCGAACGGCTTCCCTGGTTCGAGTATTCCATGGCATACGATGTGGACAAACCCGTGATCCCGGAGGCGTTCCAGAACGGCAGTGGGTGTTGCCCTCGCCGAGATCAAGGTTTTCACCTGAGTATTGATAGACTGTACGACGTGCATCTCGTCCAATGCGTCTGCCATAGATTCATCCTGCTGTAAGACGAGGAGTAGTGAAGGTTTCCCTAACGTCTGTGACCCCGATTTGTTGGACTCGATGAGAGCAGAAAGTGTTGGTGTGTAAGATGGGATGTACAGGTCGAGGAAATATCGAGGAGGGCCAGTTTCAGATGGAATTGGTCCCATAGCATGAAGTGGAAGAGAGCAAAACGCAGATGTTGGACACCACCAAACCCGAGATTGTTCTGGTACGTGTAATTCGTTGAGCCTTTGGATCACTGGCCGACCGACGAGCTCATAGAGTTCCTTGAGCACAGAACGGAGAGCGTCCTCGTATTCGACCGAATCGAGGCCTTTCTTCCTTGCGTCTAATAACTGATCACGTAACTTGTTTGCTCGGTCATAGAAATCGTTGGCCGTGGGAATGAGAGAGGGAGGAGAGTCATGAAGGAGAATGATGATGTCCGAACGCCATCTGCAGTGGTTGATCATGATGACGGGTCCACACACAGCAGCAGAACGGAGATTGTCAAAGGACGGCGGTTTCAAAAAGGACTCTAATCCTTTCCGTGCTCGGATCTGTGAAATGAGCTTGTCACGATCATCTAACAACCCCTGTTGCCGCACAACAAGACGGCCAAATGGACCCATCCCTTCAAGGCCCTCTTCCCCACCATCACCATAGTTATTCTGCGCTGAGGTCAAGGCCAGCACCTCGATGTCCTGGTTAATCGCAGCAAGCTTGTCTGCTAAATCGGGGTCTGACGCGCGAAGTTGGTCGATCGAGGAACGAAGGCCGCGCATTTCGGACCAGATCAAGGCTCTTCCTCGTTCCAGGGTTTCGATGGCACGCTGGAGTTGACCTGTGTGGACTTGGTAGGATGCGCAGTCTAACGGCAAGGTCTCGTAATTGTCTTGCATCGCGACGAGGCGGGAGTGCTGAATATCAACAGTCGGGGCGAATGTAAGAGATTCCTGCATTGATGAGAGTGCGTAGTCATATGCGGTTGAGGTGGAGGGGTGACCACAGATTCGTGCAAGGTGTGCCCATTTACATGAAAAGTCGAACCGGTAAGGACTCCTGGTACCTCTGTGATCGGCGAACATTTGGTATAGTTGCATGATTTCACCGAGGTCTTCTCCAGAGAAGCGTAGGTGGAGGCGGATAGAAAGGGAGTCAATGAGTAATGGGACTACTCCGAAACGCTCCGCATTAGGCAAGTTGAGACCCTCCCGAAGAATCGAAATCGCCTCGTCGATGTATTCGATGTTATTTGGAAACGAAGAGGCACGGACGAGGAGAGTGCCTAATATGACGACGCCAAAGGATTTAAATAGATCACTAGGGTGGAAAGAAGCAACTAGAAGTCGACAAGGGTCGATGGCCGCTTCAATTTCGACCATGTCAGTCATGCGAAGAGCGGCGAAGAGTGCGTAGAGACGTTGCGTCTCGGTCGCCATCGAGGGGGATTGAAGAGGTGCAATTAAATCCCAAAATGATGGCTGGCCAGAGAACACTGAATCGAACGAACGACCCTCTTGAAGGTCCCCAACACCGAAGTCCTTGAAGTGTACAGACTGAAGGAATGTGAGATAACTAACGAGATAAGGACGATCGGGATCTTCAAGAGGAATCCAAGGGAGCCAGTTCCGTAAGCGGTACATCGCCTCCTCGAAATGCTCTGGCTTCCCAGACCCGTTAAATCGGACATGTGCGAACGTGGCAATAATCCGTAACGCTTCTCGGTATTGACTTGGGTCATCCCCGGGGGAATGAGAAGTGAGAACCTTGTCCAGGATGACTGTCCCTTCTTCGTAATCATCGTTTGAATACGTTATACAGAAGCGGTCGAGAAGGGTGCAAGAGAGTGTGATGGAGAGTTCGTCCGAATCGGGCAGGCGAATTTTCGCCTTCCTTAGGCAATATATGACCTTTGCGGGAGGTTCTTTCCCTTTTCCCCATCTTTCATGGCGGTGTTTAATCACTTTAGCAAAGGAAGTGATTGCGACAGTCGAGATCGTCCAGGTGTCAGAGTCAAGAAGCTCGAGGAAAAGGTCCGCCATTTCCTCAATGTCTGGCATCACGTCTCCAAGCTCCAATGCAACTTGGAGTACCAACGCACACATAAGATTTTCTTTGACTCCATCGGGTGAGATATTGAATGCTTCGGGAGACTGTCCGCGGAGGTATCTGAGGTAGATAACGGGACGCTTGACATCTTCGGGATGCATATTGCGAGTTGCCCGGGACATAAGGAGTTGTGCAGTGGAATGTAAATCCTGGGCGATGTTCGGGCAGCGTTTATTCCAATGGGGCGGGAGGAATATCGCTTCTGTGCAGCAGAGGATTGATTGTTCGAGATCGTCTACTTGTCTTAACAACATGTAGCGCTTAGCCAGTGCGCGTGCCAGGGCTTTGATACAGCCGATGCGCTCCGGACTAGCTCTCGGTAACGTCGTGACGTCGTGTCGAAAATCAGCAATATCGCTATCAAGTTCATGGAGAGGACCTGAAAAGATGGAATTGTTGGTAAGGTACTTCAGACCGTAGGATGGCCCAAAACATTGGGGATTAGATTTCGAACTTACGTAGTAGGTCACTCATAGCCCGGACAATTGGTGATTTGGGGTGTTGCGGAAGAAAGACACGAGTCGGAATGGATGTCCCTGCGGCAACAGCGATTCGAGCCCACACCTTCGACGCGTGTACGGTGACGGTGTAACTTCGCGGCGCGGAAACGTGGCCATACTCTTGTAAGGATGGCATACGCGCTAGTGACTACCCTCGGAAACGAGCGTCGCACGCCGCGGCCCGCCTATCTCGTACAGGGCCGGCCCGTACTGCCGAACCACGTGATGCTCGCCGCCCGAGGCCCGTCCGAATTCGCCGTCTTGACCTGGCTTCCATCGAGCAGCCGTGCTTTAGCCAATCTCAGTTGTAGTGGCACATCTTCTTCCATGAGAGATATCTCATGATAGTCGAATGCGTCGTCATCTTCCTTTTCGTCTCAGCGCCGTTCCACAGCCACGGCTGTGCGCAACGTGCTCGGTGCGGAGTCGAGCGAAAAGCTGGTCCCGCGCTTCCCTCGGGGGCCATGGATGCCAAAGGACGAGGAAGTCATGCTGGGCGTTGGATGACCACGGAATCCTGAAGGGCAATAACGGCACATGCGCGCCCTTGGCACGCGAGGCGTTGCGATCACTGCAAGAGGCAGGAATCACAGCTCTGTCACCTAAATATGCGCACTCGCTTTGATTCTTGGCCGCCGGTGACGACGAACATGTGTTCTATCACAGGGTGACTGGTCCGCGTCCACCACTGTTTCGGTCGGGCGCCAGTACCGTGCCGGCCTGCGAGCACACCCAGTGTCGAGCGTACAACGTCGTGGCGAAAATTCCAGCGATATGATCAACAGCTTGAGGTCAACCACGGAGGCGCCATGACATGAGAAGTCAGTTGAGAAGAGGGACGAACTCGAGCCCAGGGCGAAACAAGTACGTCTACTGTATTATCTCACTCTTTATCAGCCCATTTCATAAATCACAACCTGCGCATTCATTGTACCGCTCTTGCATTGACGCCTCCACAGGTGAAGATGGCCACGGACACCCGGAGTCCACTCCCTGATCTGCCATGTGTCTCACTGCCCGATCACGCTGATCCATAATACGAGCCATTGTCCACTGAGTTTAAGTCTCATATTGTCTCTACACCACATTCGCTAGTAAGCATTCACAGATAATATACATTCCCATGCCATTCATACCAGCAGTCAAAGTGGACGGGCCTGACAATAAACCGAACTAGGGTAAATGGATAACAGGTCAAAGTTGTATCCAAGGTAAAATCAAGTAATCATAGAAGCAGGATGCGCTACAACAACCGCGTCCCCGTAACACTATTCTGCAAGCCAGTAGTTAGTCCCTATACCTCTCCAAGATGAACTTGACTACCAACTGACAACGGCGAATCATGCACCATAATGCACGAAATTTACCCAACGCTCCAAAGTCATCCCTCTCCCTCTACTCCTCCGCAGCTTTATCACAGCATCACGAAGTGCCTCTGCAGTTCTCTCATAATAACGTACCCCCTGGCT
>Ga0307512_10003749_pt1 | contig 17201 bp, 23 predicted proteins | sample 14_EM_MG_FD_200267 | JGI IMG/M metagenome (GOLD analysis project Ga0307512, IMG submission 200267) | Populus trichocarpa ectomycorrhiza microbial communities from riparian zone in the Pacific Northwest, United States - 14_EM | ecosystem: Host-associated > Plants > Roots > Unclassified | place...
GCCGGAACTGATATCCTGATTGCATTGTACTTGTTGAGCCTTTTGTGCAGCTTCCGGAAGTGGAAAATCCACTTCTGGAGGTGGTCTAGTGTGTCAATCAGCATTTGATAGAGGAGGTCGGGCTTTGGAAAATCGCTCACGATACAGGAATATGTTGACACAAGTCAAATCCTTGGTCAACATAGCGGGACAAGAGTTCCGCATCGGCTGCCTTGGTGTTGGCATCGCTGACCATTCAATATATGTTGTGATCCCGCTGGGGTGTTACTTGGCAGAAGCGAAATAATCTTCATGTATGTTATTGGGATACTCGCACCAAAAACAGGCATGCCACTCGAGAAGACATAGGTCGCCATACTCAGGGCAAACTGGAATTCATGCTGCTACATTCGGTTGGCAACCCATGAATTTATGAGCATCACAAAGCATGTTCTAATACCCGGTCTCGCCATGGGGATTGTGCTTCAAGGTGAGTGTCTGAAGTACCCGCCGGAGTACTTCGTTCACTATCTCTCAGAATGTTTGCTGCTGCTCCTCCAGCCCCACTCAGGAATATTGCGGTTCATCATTGGAAGCAGCAGCAGAGTGACCATTATGACAGTGTGCGTTGAGGGCATCTGGGCGATCTTGAAACCTAGGTTGTCAATTGTCATACATACAGGCCACTCTCTCTTGTTGCCCGCAAAATTGGAGAAATGTGTTCTGTTGGATATGAAAATCAAGGGAACCAGTGTATCCACCAGTCTGACTGTTTCCTGAACCTCGATTAGACCATGATCATCCTCGAGTATCTCAGGCCACCTTTGTCTCCCCCCACCAGTCCGCAGTGTGTATTTCAGTCTAGAGGCGTTTCCACACCATCCTGCTGTTCAAGCAATACTGATGGGCGTAAATGAGACACCTGGCATACACTGGCTGCCACATCAACCATCTCATGCATCTGATGATGTCTCGACTGCACTATGTGATGGCATGTTGGTGTGTGTCATTCTATCTCATATCCTCGAGAGTAGGTAGTTCCCACCTCCTCAATGCCTGATGATCTGGTATGCTAGCCACAAGCTTCTGGATGACATCTCTGTCTTTCAAGCTTGGGAAACACAGAGCGGTGTTTTCTTCCTTGAGCACATTGTCATAGGACATCTTAATGCCCTTCTTCTTGATCCCACACTGAATATATTTGTACTCTTCACATGTCGCAAATGGGTTGTAGGGAAAGTTCTGTAGATTCATCTCAAGGCAATCTTGGGCATTGTGTTGCCATGGTTCAGCAATGTAATTGCTCAGTGCAGCACCGGCGGCAAGGTATGTTTCCGTCTGCGGCAAAAGAGGTGGGGGTGGTTGAGACTTCAAATCTGCGATGTGTTTAAAGTGTTTCCGGTAGGGAAACACATCTAAGTTATCGACTGAATCTTGGTTAGGGTCAAATTCACGATGCTGAGCAGGTTTAACACTTCGGTGTGCACTGGCAATTGTCTGATTCGTCTGGGGTGTAAGTTTAACGTATCCAGGATGGTGTAATTGGATATGTTCAAGTCCCCAGCTTTCAGAGGTGAACATCATTTAGCCAGAACATTTGGGGCAACTGAATGGGGTCTTCTCGGGCATTGTCGACGACACCCAATGAGTGAACTATTCAGTGTAGAAAGGGACCATGTTGGTGGTAGGCCTGAGCAGCCTGGTGAGTACGCTCGCGTTACTTTCAGCCAATTTGAGATATGCATTGAGCCATAACACCATCACATGGAGGTTCCTTACATGCGAGGAGTGGCAACAAGGCTGCATGTCAGATGTCCCCTAATACTATGAATAAACAAAACCCTAAGTGATCGAAAAACCTCGCGACAGGTGTAATAATCCATGCTTCAGATACATAGATTTAAACACAGAAATAGAGGGAGACAAGAACCTGACACTACCCCGATCGCAACAACCATCACCCCCTCTGCAACGCGAGGACTGCTTCACTGTGAACCTCCAGTGCCATCCAGGGTCGCCTCATGTAAGGGCACGTACGGCAGGGTTCGGCTTCATGGGCATACATGTGGTAATTATAGGAATACAACATACTGTGACGGCTTCGCCGCCGTCAGTATTCGAACCGGCGACTCTCCGGTTGCGGCTAATTGTCCAACTCGGTTAGTTTGGTAAGTTTTTATAGCCAAACTCGGTTAATTTGTTAAGTTTTTGTAGCCATATGTGGCTAGTTACACAATATTAATGACAGCAAAAAAGGTGGCCAATCACGTGAGAGGTAAGCTAGTATTATACAGCCCAGGTAATCATCATCGTCAATTATGGATCTATGGCATTGACTCAGACGTAGTATAAGTATATAAGTTCTAATCAGAGCACAAACCACTGAACCATCTTGACAGGTGAAAGTAGGGGCAAAATTTGCTATGATGTACTTACTTCGGAGCAAGTTGACAAATTGCATAAGAAACTATTACATCTTATGTAGGCAGTAAAAGCTCTTGATAGACTACATTTTTGGCTGCTCCCGTCTCATTGTCCTTTCCCATCAGTTTCTTACATGTATTTCTGTGTCTGACTCGTGATAAGCTGCAATGGAGCTGACCATGCGAAAACACATTAGTTCGGAGGTCAAGGACAACTTTTTTCAATGTTAGTCCTTGGCAGCTATTGAATGTAGTGGCGTATGCTAGTCTCAAGAGAAAGTGACGACGTTGAATTGTCCATGGGTGAGTTGTAGACTGGAATTCGAAAGTTATGCGAGTAATGCAGAAAGTTTGTCGTGGTGAAGAGGTGTCAATCAGACGAATTTTCAAGACCCTTTCGTGCAATCATTCAACTAATACTTGACGATTCTTAACCAGCCCCTCGTCAATGTCAAGATTCCTCATGATGGTGCAGATGCAGCCCTCTTTCTGACTCAACTGGTGGGCCGGTATACCGCTTTCTCGTTGTAGGGACAGGAAGTCCATAGTGGCAGCAGGATGGTCTGCAGGTACAGGAGTCTCATCTTCTTTGATGGTATCAAAACTATAGTATGTGACTGTAGGTCGTTAATATGGTAGTGTAGAGATACGGGCATAATGTGTACCTTTTTCGTTAGGCAGGCGCTCGAGCATGGATTCATTGAACATATCGACATAGAAGTTGAAGGGACTCAGGAAAGAATTTCGGAAACGTTCCTCTGGAGCAGCCAACGTTCCTGGTGGGTAGAGATATTGAATGGCGTCTTCTATGCCGTCGACATTGGGTATCATATCCAAAGATATTTCAGTTTCATCCCTGGTCCCAGATCCTTGACATATTTCATCAACCCATCGGGCGTGTTCGGGGTCAGAATCATTGCGTATCGGCTGGTACAAATCCAGGATAGACAAAGATGGCCACAACGGAGATGAAACAATTGAAGCTTTGATAGTCTCAGTTTTGATGGCAACACGTGCAATGGGAGCTGTTTGACGAAAGTCACAGATCCCGAGAAATATCTTACCACCAAAACGTTCATCTTTCCCAGTAAGAGCCTGTGAAAGTTCATTCACACATTCCAAAGCAGATCTGTCAGCCATTGGCATTTCTTCCCAGATAATAACATCCGCAGCGGAGAGAAATAAAGCAAGTTGGGAATTGAGATTGATCTGGGAGTGGAGGTCTAAGTTGAACTGTACATTGTATTAGAAAGACATTAGGGCTGCAAGTATGGACAGACCTCAGAAACAGGTATTCCGAATGCGGAGTCAGCTTTTCGTCCTCGTTCATACATCGTCTCGCTGAGTGCTGTTGTTCCAGCGATTATTGCTACACGGTTTTCAGATCGCAGTCTTGTGCAAACCCCAGAAGCCACAAACGATTTCCCATGGCCTGCTTTTCCATCCAAATAGAACACAGTCTGTGCCGGTGAAGCTGATGTTATTGCAGTGTACAGAACATCAAAAGCAGCTAGTTGTTGAGGATTCATCCTAGATATCATATCGAGCACAGTGTGCGATAGGATGTCAAACCTTGGACTGAATGTCCCTCATTCAATATCGAGCTCGTTTATTCTTTGTCCGGGGTCCGGAAGACAGGAATCGGAGAGATTTGGACCACTTGGGGTGAGCAGACGTTCGATGCCTCCCAGCGCTTCCAAGTATGCTTGATCAGCAGTGGCAAAGAGTTCTGTGTGGTCGGCCGAAAGTTTAGCTTTGCATTTTTCCCACAATTCCAACGCTGGTGCTGGTATGTCGACTATTAGTTGCGCATAAAGAAAACGTAAATGGTACGGGGCGTAATAGAAAGCGATGGCCTCTTGCAAGCTATTTTCTACTTCATCAATGTTTGCAAATGAACCTAACTGTGTAGCAGCTTCCTGAAAGGTGTCGTAAGTGATATCGTTAACTGTGCGGAATTCTTCGTAGTTGTATGCTGCTTTATGTAACAGCTGTGCTCGTAAGTAGAAAACCTCACCATTGCGTGGTGAAATAACGGGTAGTCTGCGGACCATGTCTTGGCCCACTCGGGCAGAGATTATTTGAGAGATGTTGATATCAGGTGATGGTCGTTCTAGCCATTCATTGGGATTGGAATTGTAGGCTCGAGCAAGGGGTTTGTGGATGTACTTTCTATAGAATGCGGTGTATTTGAGGAGTAGAAACTGCGTACCTGTCTGATGGGCGAAATATCTCAGTAGTTGGGATGCTGGGGAAGCAGTGCCATTCTTTCCAGGCATTTGATGAAAGTTTTCTCCAGGTAAGTGAACAGTCAGGCAAGCCACTGCCGGAAACTTCCTTGAGATTTCGAAGGCGAAAATTTTCCAAGTGGCTTCCGATGCGCTGACATAGCGGGCGTCTACAAAGTCCTTGATTTCTTCGGTATGCTGCTGGTTGGGGTTGGCGATCGTGTATCTGGTGTTTTCAGGTCCTTTAAAGAGGTATTTGTATAAGGACAGGAAGATGTTGACAGTAAATGTCACATCAACATTCACATGGCAGTCCATAAGCTCAGTCAGAAATGGCATGTACGAAACTATCATCCTGTCTTCCTCGTTGCGTCACGTGTAGATGACCCTGTCAGATTCATCTATCGTTGGAGTCTGTTGGACAGGCTTAGGGAAACCATACAGACACTTCCCATCTTTATAGCAGCGGTTGGTTGGGTACGCAAGGTGATTGCTACGGTGCATAATATACTCCAAAACTTTCTCTCGCAGAGACGGATTCTCTTCGGCGTTAGGCAATTCAGCTTTGATGACGGTGTCGATCATTGCAATGGGTAACTCGGCATATAACTGTGTAGCTCACGATCAGTAAGATATATAAGGCGACACAAAAATGTAAATTAGACGGCAACAACCTTTAAGACTATGTGGGCATGGGGTAAGCCTCCCTTTTGAAATTCGATAACCTTAATTTGGTAAATAATCTTGCCCATATTCTTGCTGTACCAGCAGATAGCGGATGGAGCCCAAGGCAATGAGCGGTGCTGGCTCACGAGATTGCGGTCATCATTAATGAAAAGTGTGCTTTGAAAGCCCGGGCAACGACTCCAGGTTGGTCAGAAGCATTCTGCCCAGGGTATAAACGCTCCCGTATTTCAGGCCAGTTCGGGTTTGTTGTAACAGCAATGAAAAGTGATGGGCTCCCGTACTCACGACACAATGCTAATGAATCGGCAACCTTCTCCGAAGCCCACACTTTTGAACCAATGCAATTAGGACCTAGATGGTACTCTATGTCTTTATCGCCCCCAGCCCTGTTGATAAGACCGTGATGCCTATACTGTAAACATTCATCCTCCATTCTAGAAAACATGTCAACCAAGTATTCATTGTTTAGCTTTCCGAGAGAACGAAAGCGGTTGTCGTTTTGGAGCAAATGCATGCGGTAGTGTTTCATTTGGGTAAGTTTAGGGAAGAACTTATTTAACCATCCCAGAGAGGCGTGAAGAAAGAGAAGAGGATACTGAAGAAGTTCATACTGACCGGAAAGTATGTCCACAAATTCTCCTTCATTTGCTGTAGGATGGTTCCGCCAAACATGCACGCTGCAAGGAGAAGAGTTGGCGATAGAATTGGTGTGTATAATCGCGGCAATTTCGGTAGAAGTTGATGGGTGGTTCTTGAGCTCTAAGGCATAAGGAACTCCAGGAGCTTGGTCACAGAGAAGACGAAACTTTTCCATATAAGCATTGGAGTGGAGCATGGTCTGTCCAATCTGCTGCACAATCGAAGAGCCCACCTCGATATTGGCTGCGGTTTGCTTTCTATTTTCAGAGGCATAAAAGAACCATAGCAGCGGGTGTTGACCTGGTTCTATATCCAACATGCGATGATAAGATCGGCCGCATAGGACTACGTTTGATGGTGAAGGCAAGTTCTGGAAACTACCGTGAACACCAATTGTAGAGAAACAGAAAAGGTTGTTCAGTTTTCGTGAAATATCAGATGATCTGCCTTCGGATAGTAACGCATCTATATTTGGTGGATAGGGACGTAGTTGCAGTGATGGAAACTGGCCATTGAAACAGCACCATAAAGGGTTTCGTTCAGTGTTAAGCATTCTCGTTCCACATTTAGGGCAATGTTTGGTCATTGGCCAATTTCAAGATAGGGAATTAGGGCGCACTGTACTTAAACTGTCCCACCAGTTGGGTGACTCAACAGGTCGGGGATGAATGGGTGATAAACCCTGCCGTAGAAGCTGGAGCCGAAGACGATTTCGTTCACAGCGTTGTGGAATTGGAGGAGGATGCTGAGGCATGTTGGTTGATGGAAATGAAATTACCCATTGCAAGAGAGAAGGCATGATTGATATGATTATAACTAATTGTAAACAACAAAGTAGAAAGTGGGTCCTAATCTTAAACCATTTATTCCTGCGTGACCAAGAGAGAAGGCATGATTTATGATAGGATTATAACTAATCGTAAACAACAAAATAAGATGTACGTCCTAATATTGAATCATTCATTCCAGCGCGACCTTCTAGCTCTCTTCCAATGTGGAGAAACACTGTCTATATCATCTCGTTCAGGCAAGTAGCTCACTGTAAGACGGCTCGGCCCCACTGGAGTTTGGACTGGAGTTTGGACTTGTGCAATATCTGGAAACTCACCTCCGTCCTCCAGAGCAGTTGATGACGACGCTGCGAAGTGTTAAAATCTAAGGTGATACACAACCATGATGGAACTTACCATAGCAGTCATCTGAGTCTGAGGAGGTTTCTAGCGCAACGGATCGAACGGGCACGTCTAAACGCTTACATTTGTTTTGTTCGGCTGGACTCGGCGAGATACTCTGTTTAGGTCGGGGTCCGGGAGTGACTCAAATCTTCTTCCGTGGTGTTTCGGGTGGCGCACCTTGCTCAGTCGTTTCTGCAGATTTGGAGGTGGACAAAGATCTGGGCAAGAAGGAAAATTCTTCCAGGGCAAGAATGATAGTTTCGGTCTTCCTGCCACGACCGAACAAACTTCCATAGACAGTGATCAGAGAATTGATATGGGGAAGGGGTGTCTTTTCGAAACGTCTGCCCAACGGAACCAAAACTCGAACACAAACATCGACATTCCGACGAAGCTCCTTTCCCCAAGAAGCGGTTTTAATGTCAAATCTGCGGCACTGGCCATATTCCGGCATATCTGGGTAAACAACCTTGACACGGCCACACACATTGATGGGGCAAAGCACATCATCCGGGCCATTGTTGAGGTCACAGTCGAAGCTAACAATGTCAACATGAGTAAACATGAGGGCAGAAGGATCAGTGGACTTGCCAAAAATGAATACTTACATCCATTAGCAAGGGTTCTCCGGGTGGAGAGACAAACTTGCCCGACACGTATATAATGCAGTCGGGTACATATAGCTTCATATTTGAAGGGATGAACAACAATACGGAGGCCGCCCCATTATTGTTTGAAACAGACGAATACAGGAATTGATGCTCAATTGATCCTGCGGAGCCATCGAATTCTGGTACAGGAATAGTGGCAACATAACGCTTAGCTCTACCTTGTGAGGAAGGTTGAATGACTTCAGACTCCAATACCACAAACGAATGGAGAAATCACGACGCGAATTGCATGGAGGGAGTCATTAGATGACCGGATGTCCGAGTCAAAACATATCGATACCAAGAGAAGATGTTGTAGAAGGAGTTGTAAGAGAAGATGGAGGAGAAGATGTGGGAGGAGAAGAAGATAGGCCGTCAAATGTGTTCCTTCTATACGGCCACCAAAACCAATGAACCAAGATGTTAGTGAGACTCGGAACTCATGACTTGCGTTTGTTGAGGCTCATTGTGATTTGAAATCACAACGTAAGATTTCCAAGTAAGAAAGTGTTACCAATCGGTCTCAGAACGATGTCAGGATATCCGGATGGAGCTGACGGGGAAATCTGCAAGTAAGATACAAGTACAAAATGATGTACAGTCAATCCTCCCAGAATGACAATTACGTTACCAATCGGTCTCAGTTGAGAGAAAATAGCCTTAGAACAACGTCAGAATTCCGGATGGAGCTGATGGAGGGGTCTCCAAGCAAGATATCAGTACGAAATGACATACAGTATCATTCAGTGTGGTGGGAAAATCTGTTTCTCATCTCATCTTATATCATCATATCATACAACGAATTACTCGCTCTATCTTTCCCGTCATTTGATCTCACTCGCTCTTTCCAAGATTTCGTGGATCCTCACGGCTGGGTAGTATCATATCTTCTCACCCTCTTCCTACACTCCTCGAGCCAGAACCGCTCTTTCTCACAAATTCCTTTTGGAATGTCGCGAAAGGTGCGGCAGAGTGTTGTTGATGGGCTCTCTGGCTTCTAGCTCCGCCGTTTCACCACATCGGTCTCAGTTGAGAGAAAATAGTCTCAGAATGACGTCAGGATTCCGGATGGAGTTGATGGAAGGGTCTCCAAGCAAGCTATCAGTATGAAATGACATGCAGTCAATCGTCTCAGAATGACAATTACGTAAAAAGTATTACCTATCGGTCTCAGTTGAGAGAAAATAGTTTCCGAACAACGTCAGGATTCCGGATGGAGCTGATGGAGAAGTCTGCAAGCAAGATATAAGTAGGAAATGACATACAGTCAATCGTCTCAGAATGACGTCTTAGACCTGTGTTTAGGATGGAGTTGAACGGCATCGCAGGATAGTGGCGACAGTATACAGTGAGTTAAACAAACGTTCCTTAAACAGGCATAGCGCAATGCAATATTCAAAAGCAAATATGGAGTCGCGGCTCAACAATGTTTGTGCAACGCCAATAGATTCTCGTGCCACCACACGGAAATCACTTTCCACCAATCAGAATCGAAAAAGACACACCCCACACGGAAATCACTTTCCACCAATCAGAATCGAAAAAGACACATTCCGTGTGCTTATATGAATAATGGTTGCAAACGTGGAGGCGAGTGATAGGAGGTGTAGAGGTATAGTAAGATTATCGCTAGAGATCTAAGGCTGGTGGCGAGGGGACAATATAGAATGGCCGTTACCTGGCTCCGGGTATCGTGCAGCCGTTACATCATCCCCCTCTTTTGGTGCCGACCTCCTGGGCTGCATAAATCGTACAAGAGAAAGGAAAGGAAAGAAAAGGGAAGCAGCCGTTTAACAATCATGCCGCGTACGTACTCATATGAAATCATAAGTCCCGCTACCGATTAGTACCACTCTGGGCGACCTTTCGGCGGATACAGCGCACGGGGAAAATCAACCTCCACTTGACTGACTCGAAAGGTGGTAAAAACCCATGCCGCAGCCATTTGTACCGGGCCAAGATCCAATGAAGTAATAAAGTATGCAGAAGAGAAGAGAAGAGAAGAAACAGAAAGGAATGCTCAAGTGATCACTTTTCCTCCAGTCCCGGGTTCCGAAACACTATTGACCCATTTCCTCTGCTCCCGAGTCTCGGACATCAATTCTTCCTTATCCCCACTCCCAAACTCATCCGGCATCCAACGTGCCATCCAGTATCTCACTCGTCCTTCATATCTCGGCGTGGTTCATATCTCGGCGTAGTTCATATCCCGGTGTGGTTCATATGTTGGTGAGGTTCCTGGTCGGCATCAACAGGGTGGTAGAGCTTCCACTCATGCCTTGGCATTGATGGGAGCTTCCGCTGCCAGCATCGTTCGTTGCACTCGGTAATCATGAATCGTATCCGTCAATTGCATTGTGTGTAGTCGCGTCTCATTGGTCGACGCCTAACAAGTGACCTTCACTAAAGATGGTTATACTTAGTAAGATCAAGTGCACTTGCGCTCTCCCGAGCCTTCGTTTAGTACTCATTAGGATATCTCTCCGTTGGTAGTCATCGGTACGCAGTAATCGTCTTTCGAAGTCCGCTTCGGTGACGATCCGGTCGACTTCATGGGTGAGCTCTCGATAGGCGGCTTGAGTAGAATATTACTGGACTTCTCGGTAGACTTCTCGGTCAACTTCTCGGTGCGTGTCTCGGTAGACTGGCTCTTAGTGTGCTTTGACTTGTCGGTATGACTCGATCGTGTAGACACGGCTATCTCCCTCCTGAAAATTCATTGCTACGTCGACGACTTCTACATCATATCGATTGTAGATTGCCATCGTGGCTTGGTTGCATTTAATTTGTATCACCAAATTGGAATTGCGATTCATTGATGGTTCGGGATTGTAATTGTAATCTCTCTGTGATTCAACATGTAATTCGGTTCTGCATTTGCTTCGTCTTTTGAAAAGTTGAGTCTACGCATGGACCATCATCGGAATTGGCTAGGGTAATATCGGGAAAATTCAATCATCATATGGATCTCATCTTGACTTTGGAAAGCAATATGAGCTTCCGCTGTTGGCAACGTAACTGTGGTTCGCATATAGCACTCACGGTGCGCACATGGGGGTGGCCGAATTGACGCCAATTGCATCAGGTGTGGGCGGTGTATCATTGATCCATATCTAACAGGTATGCATAGCAGTAGGTGGTAATACTCACCGTGACAGGAATGTGCTTCCGCTCCCGGAAAGCCACTTTGTACATTGTATATGCAAATCTCGGCATCTCTTGATTCGGCATTTAGTAGGGTCACGGCGGCCCATTTCTCAGTGAAAGTCATTCAGATGATAGCTTCAGTGCGTTCTTAGTCGACTTCTCCGTGGCGACCTCGGTTGGTAGCTTCGGTACAATATCCGTTGTCATGTCGGTAGTCATTTGGTAGGCTTCTGGTGATATAATTCGGCATTCAGTTCGGTGTGCCATTCGGTGAGAATTTCTTGGTCCATCACGACGGCATTCGGTAAGCATCTCGGACAGTGGCATGGTACGGTAGCTCCCCATCATCTCTCGTTCGATCGCTGTGTGAAGTCCTTCGGTCGTGATAGCTGTCATTGTGAGATCATGGTGATTATCTTTTGCTAGATATCTTGACTGTCGTGGTGCCTTTCGGTAGGCAATTGGGTACGCTTGGTGGCCTTATTCGATCTCATTCGGTGGCCCAATTCGGTTGTCATATTAGAGGTATTCAGTATCTTGTTTGGAATGCTTTGGTAGCTACATTGCACTCATTCAGCATGGATCGGCTCGTTGACTTATGAGCTCTCTCCGGTGCATTTTCAGGTATACTCGGCGTCTGGCGTATTCTAGGTGCTTTGATTTTATGCATTTGCGGGTTGTGCTCACTGGCACTCCTCCTGGTGTGCTTGTTGATTCATCGGTAGGTGTGCTTGTCACTGGTAGCCTTCTCAATCTGTGAATGTATCTCATGGTGCTTCGTTCTCGCACTTCCGGTCCAGTAATTGTGTGCTGTAGGTGTTGTTCAAGATTCCGGTATGGTCATCCCCCACTTTTGCAAGTCATTGCGCCGCCGGTGACTAATCACATATGGCTTTATAGGGAATATCGATTGGAAGGGCTGAATTCGGTGTTGATTCTGAAATAGATTGGTAGTCGTCAATTGTTATCATAGGTGTGTAGCTCGGGATCGCCGAGCTTGAGTCAGGATCTCATTTGGGATATTGTTCTCGGTAATGTAACTACATCACAAATTCGGCATTGTATTCCGTATTGTATTCAGCATTGTAATTGGCATTGTAATTGGCATTGTAATTGGCATTGTAATTTGCATTGTAATTGGCATTGTAATCTGCATTGTAATCTCTGCCAGACCGCACTGGAATCTGGTATCTTGAATAGTTCTCGGGGTTGTACTCGGTACGGCAAGGCCGCCGGTACGTATATCTGCATCTCGGCATTCAATTGCTAGTCTCATAGATTGTCATCGGAAGTAAGAATATGAGATAAAGTAGAAATCCACATAGCTTCGTATATATCGCCATAGTCAAATAGATTGAGTGTCATCCGTCTCTGAGCATTGATGCATCTCCGGGATGTGCATATCGGCGCTCTTAAGTCCAATTCTCAAAGTCTCAACGATAGCTCATTTGACAGTAAAGTAGCCTTTCGCAGGACCGTCATCTCTCGTATCAGGGACATCATCTTGTGCCCGGGCTTTCGAAATGTAGTTTATAAGTATTTGGCGCTTCTAAGTGCGCTTCACCGCTATGAAATTTCATCTGTCCGTGGGGATATTCTCTGAACTGCCGACCCACACATAATTGTACGGCTCTGAATCTGCGCCATCCGTGTTAGTCAAAAGAATCAAAGAAAGGATGAAAGCGGTGGAAGGGAAATCCAGGAGGCCTTGTCATGAACGATTCGCCCACAAGGAGCCAAGCCCCACCATCCAGTCACTCCCTTTGTGTCTCGGCGAACCGGTAGCCATCATCCAGGATTCCCATCTGGACCCACTTCTGCCGCAACTACAGCCACTACTCCTTGCTCACTCATTCAGACTGCGAGGATGACCACTTCTGCTGGCTCACGATGCCGCATCTATAGGTCCCTATACCGCAGCTCCCAGTAAACTGGTGCAAACCCCTGACCGTTGGGTGAATGCCATGATAACCGCTTTGTAGCCCACAGTCATCATGTGGTCCCCGAGTTGGTATGCCCGGGAGAGGTATGTCCTATGACGGTCCAGAAGCTGCATCGATGCATGTGGAGAAGGACTGTCCTCACCGCTGTTGTCCCGGCAGCATATCTCGTGCAACAGACATGTTTCCGCTGCACGATAGCATCCACATATCAACTTGCTCTTGTGCAGTCCATAATGGAGGCTGCGAGAGAAGTATATTGTTTGGTTGATGGTAAGACCGTCACAGTGACCGATCGACCATTGCCGGGTTTGGGCCCTGAACCGCGGCAGTTTGGTACCACATACATCGAGATGGGCACATCTAGCAGATCCATTTGTAATTTGGAGTCCATTCCATATCGCAATTAGGACTCGTAATGTATTCCGTTTAATAATACTAATTTTGCTGGTATGGATATATATTGACTGAGTGCCGTGGACTGTGTCCCAGCCTTGATGATGAAAACTCGGATTATCCATATCTCCGTGATTGATTGGATACTCCAATTGGTCTCCCGAAAGTGGTGCCTCTGGAGGTGGTAGTCTCGAATGATAATGTTGTCTCTCCCGTAGCAATTACACACAATCTTGGTTGCCTTTCTTGACTTTCTCACAGTCATAGCCGTGGTGCTTCCGGAAGGCTAGAGCTTATTCAGTCAGTCGTTCTTAATGGTCATGTGCAGCCTCCGTTGCCGTTAATGTACTAATGCAGTCGAAAATCATTGATATGGTAGATGGACATTGATTGTCCATAATAATTGTGCCCTGAGAGGTCATCGTAGTCATCTTGGTAATCGTAGTCGGTCTGCGGAATTCTCTAGGTCTCAACCGTCAATGCACTTCTCGCTGCGCAATGTATCGCCGCTATGGTTAACTTCCATCAAGGGACTGCTTCTGATCGTAAAGGGGCATCAATCGTAGGGTGGCTTCTGCGTAAGTGCACTACGCTCATGCCAACGTTCGTGGTGGTAAGAGTGCTTCAATCGTAGGCTGATCCTTGTTAGTAGGTGGGTTTCGTGTATGATATTGTCTATCTCCATAGGCATGCTTCTCTCGAGTAGTGTATCCGTAGGTTGGCCGTAAAATGCTTCTGCCAGTGGGCTTCTTCGAGGTTGCTAGAACTGTAGGGGTACATGCTAATTGAAGTAGGTGCACATCGCTCGAGTAGAAGGAATGTATTTGTAACTGTACTGACTCCTCAATATTCTCTCGAGTTCGCTGTTGGTTATCGACATGGCCGTATTCAGTGGTAAGATCGCTTCGTTGATTGTAGGTTCTCCGACTGATGAATGTGCTCAATTGACTCGTAGGAACTGTATTCGAACTTGACTAGGTCGATCATATTCGATTTCCCCCATTGGCAGGGTTGAATAGTCGTGTTCTGTACTCATGATCGTCATCATCATTGCCGGTGATGCGCTGTGTGCGCCAATTGGTCTCCGAACTCTACTCCGCTACCGTCAGGTGGCTCAATTGAATGATGGAATGATCAACGCTCTGTGCTTCAGAGGAATGATGCTTCGATATGTCATTTGGAGGGTTGCATTCTCAATTGTTGACTTCGTGATGTCGCGCGTCGGAAAAAGAGGTAAACTCATGAAATTCCGAGAGCGGAACGTATCCGTTTACTGAAAAAGCGATAATAGTGTAGGTGCAGGTATGCCTGCGTTCAGCCTCATAGGCATACGTGTGGTAATTATAGGAATACGGTTGCAAACGTGTAGGCGAGTGATAGGAGGTGTACATGTATAGGAAGATTATCGCTAGAGATCTAATGCTCATGGCGAGCCGACCATATAGAATACCTGTTACCCAGCCCCGGGTCATGTGCCGCTGTTACACCTCAGGAAGAGGGAGATAGGGGAGACTGTCGCCACCTGCTGATTCGCCGAGCAACTGCTGATCCACATCTACATTGGCGGTGTTTGCAGCGGCCTCAGTTTCTCGCACACTTGGCACTGCCAGTCTAGGTTTTTGCGGTGTCACTATCCCCAAAACCTCCAGCCCAATCAGGAGATGAGTCTCCAGTGTTCGTGCTCGTGGGCGAGGCTCTGGAGTATGTGGATGTGGGGCAGGTGCCAGAGGTTGCGGCCGTGGGGTATACTCGCGCATCTCCTCACCTTGCTCAGGAAGCGCGATTGGCTGATTGTCTACCCTGGTGTCTAGAGTGTCAACTGATGTATTTACCATCTCTCCCTGGCTAATCGTCCGAGGTTCCTTGCCATCATCCTCATCCTCATCCTCCTCCTCCTCCTCCTCCTCATCCTTATCTTCTTCCTCCTGACCTTCCTCCTCTTCATCTTCCTCCTCTTCGGTGTGATTGTCTCTTTAAATATCCACATTGCAGTCTAAATCAGTGCTGTCTGGTGTGTCCACCTCTTCCTCCACGTGCATATTCACATCAGGATCATGTCCTGAGTCATAATCACCATCCGATTTAGTAGAGTCTGTATCATCATCAGAGGAAATAGCCACAGCTAGCGATGCTTCCGGCTATAAATTTCCCTGCTCATGTTAGCCCTCATGTCTGAGTCTGTCTGCGACATTTCCTTCTGTGACAGCATAGCAACAGCACCAGAGATATTAGTTCCCCTTGGGGTTCGTATAACAATACCTTACCCTTTAACCTTTCCCTTCCCCTTCCCCTTCCCCTTCGTCACCCCTTGCCCCTTCCCGTCCTCAGTCGCCTTCCCTGTCCGTATCACATACTTTGTTCCCTTCCCTTTCCAAGTCCCTTTCACACTGCCCTGCGTGTCCTCCTCACCCTCGCCATGGTCAATTTCATCACCATCTCCAGGACGGCTGCTTCCACTGCACAGTAATTCGGGATCTCCCAAGTTTTCGTTATCATAATCCTCGTTTATGACCTTGTCCAAATTCTGGGGTCTAACCGAAAGGATGTCACCTGACTGTTGCTATCAGCAGCGTGGCGGCTCAATCTTTGCCAAGAGATCATCGCTACTGTACCAAGAGACATGCTCGCCTGTGCATTCAACATTCCCCAAGCTGAGTGTCTGCTGGTTGGAGCGATCAACATGATCCCTGAGGGTATGGGTGTTATCCCACCTCCAATTGTTAATTTGGTTATGGGTTGTGTCAAACATTTCCCCATATATGAACGGAAGGCTGCCCACCACTCGCGACAAGGTGAAGTCCTGCCCCTTCGGTGTGACCACATCAGTCTTGAATTGTGAAAAGTGGCTACTCATGACTGGATCAAGAAAGATTATATCGTAAAGGACATCACAGGCTATCTCAAAATCGACGCCGAAAAGATTTTGTATCCGTTTGAATCCAAGTATGTGTCCGAAGATGAATCGCTGTATACGGCCCTGATCCAACGACAGGCGTCGATTGATTACTGATGTAGGCATTCTCCCCTTACAGTTGCCTTCCCCGTTCCTTTGTGGCTGCCCTTTGGTGCCATCGCTGGGAGTTGAAAATAAACCTCCATCCGATGCGTTAGGACTATGAGACAGATGAGCGTAGCGGAAGAAAGCCCAGAGCCAATGGAAAGAGTTGTGTAGGTTTTCAGATGTGTGTTGTTACGAGATGCATTGTTTAGTTCAAGTCAAGTGATATCAAGATGGTGCAGGATGCGGGCGGTGTGTGTTATACGGAACAAAAAGAGAATGGACATGTAGGCTAGATGTAGGGATATATATACTTGAGTTCCTGCAATTTGATTCATATCCTGCGTTTTGTTGGTTAATGAATTCCAAATGGGGCACCAGTCAGCGTGGACAACTACCAGGCACCATGTGAATAAGGGGCCTCGAGAAGTGATTTAGTACTTACAGTAATGAGTGTTTGCGATGCCGCTCATAACTTTCGCATCACATACTACATTTCCAACTCATACCTTGTGCATCCCAGAGTAATCTGAGTAGTTCCCAAGCTGTGCCAATTGTGCAACCATGCAACCATGTTACCAATGCCAAGCGATGGAATACGCACATGCAACTGAAGTCACAGGATAGAGAATATGTCATTATTTGCTGCGGGATGATTTTCACTCCGCCAGAGGGGGATGTCCACTGGGAAGCTCAAGATATACACAATCGATTGTTTCAAGTATTGTGCCAAGAACGAGTGTAATACGATGATATTCGCACCATGATGGTATAACCACCCATCAAGTGGTTCAAATGGACCTTCAAATGATGCCACATGTAACGGCACGGCTGCACGTGACGTGTCCAGGGCCGGGTAACGGCCATTCCATATAGTCGGCTCGCCGCGAGCCTTAGATCTCTAGCGATAATCTTACCTTGACATCAACACGTCTACAT
>Ga0307512_10003750_pt1 | contig 17200 bp, 12 predicted proteins | sample 14_EM_MG_FD_200267 | JGI IMG/M metagenome (GOLD analysis project Ga0307512, IMG submission 200267) | Populus trichocarpa ectomycorrhiza microbial communities from riparian zone in the Pacific Northwest, United States - 14_EM | ecosystem: Host-associated > Plants > Roots > Unclassified | place...
GGCTGGAGGTGGGTCTGGGCGGTTGCGTTGCGGTAGGCGGGGGCTATGGCTGGAGGTGGGTCTGGGGCGGTTGCGTTGCGGTAGGCGGGGGCTATGGCTGGAGGTGGGTCTGGGGCGGTTGCGTTGCCGTGGGCGGCGCTATGGCTGGAAGTAGGTCTGGGCGGTGGCGTTGTTGTGGGCGGTGCTACGGCCGGAAGCGGGTCTGGGTGGCTGTGCCTTTCTCTGGTGGTGGGCCTCGGTGGCTGCGTGGGTGTGGGCGGCGTCCTTCCTGGACACGGGCGCGACCGGGCGAGGGCCGCTGCTAGCCTCCCGCTTATGCCGGTCGTCGCGTTTGGCGTCTCTCGATGGGGTGAGGATCCCTGGTCTCGGGGATCCTGGAGCCTGATCGGCCGCAACGGCACCCCATCCGACCGGGCCGCTCTCGGCACTCCCGTTGGCGCCCGGCTGCGGATTGCCGGCGAGGCCACCCACCCCACCCGGGCCGGCATGACACACGGCGCCTACGAACAAGGGCTTGCCGCGGCGACCTGGGCCGCCGACCTCGGGCACCGCCACGTCACTGTTGTCGGTGCCGGTGTTGCCGGGCTCGCCGCCGCGCAGCATCTCACTGCCCGCGGTGTCACCACCTGTATCTGGGAAGCCCGCGGCCGTATCGGTGGGCGCACCGCCGGCATCGAGGTCGGCGGCTTCACCTTCGATCTCGGCGCCAACTGGCTTCAGCAGTACGACGACAATGCTCTGGCCCGGATCGCTGAGAAGCTCGGCCTGCCCGTCGTAGCCACCGACTTTTCCGACCCTCTTGTGATTGGTGGCGCGGCCTCTCCCGAGGGCCTCGATAACGAATTGCGCGTCCGGCTGGCTGCCGCACCCGTGCATGCCGCCGTGGCCGATGTGCTCGACGACTGGTTGCGGCATCCGGCACCCTGGACGGCGGGCACCATCCGTCGGCACATCGACGCCGAGATCGTCATGGATTCCGGCGCGCCGCTCACGTGGCTCAGCGCCCGCTACGGCTTTGAAGCCGGTGTCGGTGAAGGTGACCGCTGGATTGTCGGCAGCTACCAGCGTCTCGTCCGCCATCTTGCCGACGGACTTGACATCCGCCTGGAACAACCGGTTCGGCACATCCAGGTTGGGCCTGGTGGGGTCCTGCTCAACGGCCGGTTCAGCACCGATGCCGTGCTCGTCACCGCGCCGCTGGGAGCACTCAGCGACATCGTGTTCGCCCCGCCGCTGCCCGGGACCCACCGCGCCGCACTCAGCCACCTCGGCATGGGCCGCGTCGAGAAGGTGATCCTCCGCTTCGACCGGCGATTCTGGCCCGAATACCGCTCCGGCTATTACCGCATTCACGGACCCGAACATGGCTCGATCAGTGAATGGCTCGACGCCACCGACGCCGACGGCACGCCCACCCTCGTCGGGCTCTTCGCAGGGCCCTGGCTCGACACGCTCTGGACCGGTACCGACGCCGACATCGCTGCCCGTATCGTCAGCGAAGTCCTACCCGCCGAATGATCGTCGCCGCCGACCGTACGGAATCTGACGAGAATGCCGATGCCACCTCGCCGTCACCGGTCCGCCCACGCCGCAGTCTTTCTGATTCACGGCGGTCTCTGGGAGGACGACATGAACGCCGACCGGTTCTGGGCGGCACCGGGAATCACGGCCGGCCTTGAACGAGCAGGCTTTACCGTGCTGGCACCGAACCGTCTGCACCGGCCGCCGAGCTGGGCCGCCGAGGTCGAGCACCTCGCCCCGCTCCTACCCGGGCACGCCGTTTCCTTAGTATCCGGATCAAACGGGTGCTCGGCGGCCGTACGCCTGGCGTTGGCCTTTCCGAACCGGATTGAAAGGTTGCTGCTGGCCTGGCCCGCAACCGCCGGGGATCCCGTGGTCGACTCCCGCATCCGGGCCGGACTGGCCGACCTCGGCGCCTCGGATCACGACATCCGTGCCTTGCTGGACGGGCAGACCCTGCGGGGCGTCACCGATGCTGAACTGTCGTCGCTCGGGATGCCCGTCGCTGTGCTGCCGTCAGTTCCCGAGAATCCGTTCCATCAGCGGCGCACCGTCGACGGGCTCCGGCGGCTCCTGCCGGACAGTTGGGAGCTTCCCGGCTGCCCGGAGCCGCCTCGCCCCGACTTCGGACCCCATCTGGATCATCTCTTGACCTCGATCACCAAAGACCGGCCGATCCGTCAGGATTCCTCGCCGTAGCGGGTGTCCTCCAGGTCCAGCTGGCGTTCGATCTTGCGGCGGGTGGACTCGCTGGCCGCCCCCTGTTCGTGCAGCCGTTCCAGTTCGGCGCGTTGGGCCAGCACCACCGCGCGGCGTAGGTCGCGGTAGTCGGTTTCGACCGGGCCGGCGGCCTCCTGGGCGAGGTCGAGCCGGGTTTGCAGGCTGCGCTGGACCCGTTCGGCGACCACCGGTGTGACGGCCTCCCGGTCGATCTGCTCCTGCACGTACTCTAAGCCGGTTTCGGCCAGTTGCCGGCGGACCCGGGTGAGCTCGGCCCGCTCGTCGTCCGGCGCGATCGCCAGGCCCGTCCAGCGCACCAGCGGCGCCAGGGTGAACCCCTGCAGCACCAGCGAGGTGACGATGACCGCGGTTGCGATGACCTGGACCAGGTCCCGGAACGGGGTCGGCGCGCCGGCCGCGTCGGTCAGGGGGATGGACAGCGCCGCGGCGAGCGGGACCACGCCGCGCGCCCCCGCCCAGGACAGCACCGCGGGCACCCGCCACGACACCCGTGACTTCTCCTGACGCCAGCGCCGGAACGCCACGAGCGGAAACACCCAGGCGATCCGGGCCAGCAGCAGCGTCGCCGTGATCACGAGGCTGGGGATCAGCCATGGCTGCCCGGCCACCGACAGGCGCCGGATCAGGTCCGGCAGGGCCAGCCCGATCAGCCCGAACACGACGCTTTCCAGCACGAACACGACGGTTGTCTGCACCGCGGCGACGTGCAGGCGGGTCGCGGGCGCCGACAGCCGCGGGGCGAGGATGCCGAGGAGCACGCTGGCCGTCACGACGGCGGTCACACCGGAGGCATGAAAACCTTCCGCAAAAACATAGGCACCGTACGGGGTGACCAGCGTGATCACCGTTTCGACCACGGGATCCTCGGTGCGCCTGCGCACGACGGCGACCCCGGCGGCCACCAGCACCCCGGCGAGCAGGCCGCCGCCGGCCAGCAGCCCGAACTGCGACGCCGTCCCGCCGACGGTCAAGCTTCCGCCCGCTACGGCCGCCGCGACGGCGATGCGGAACAGGATGAAGCTGGTGGCGTCGTTGAACAGGCTTTCCGCCTGGACCAGCACCTGCATGCGCGGCGGCAGCGCCAGCCGGCGGCCGAGCGCGGTCACCGCGACCGGGTCGGTGCTCGCCAGCACCGCGCCCAGCAGGAACGCCATGCTCAACGGCAGGGGGGTGACCAGCCCGGCCACGGCGCCGACCGCGCCGGCCGAGGCGAGCACCAAACCCACGGAGAGCACGACCACCGGACGCCAGACCCGGCGCAACTCGGGCCAGGACAGCTCTTCACCGGAGGCGAACAGCAGCGGCGGCAACACCACGAAACTGATCACGTCGGGGGTGGCCTGGATCTTTGACGCGTGAGGCAGCAAGCCGACCAGCACGCCGGCGACCACGAGCAGGGAGGGGGCCGGCACCCGCCAGCGCTGCGCGAACGTTGCCACGACGGTCGCAACGACCACCAACACCAGGACAATCTGGACACTACGCACGCCGGCCTCCGTCGTTTACGACATTGCCGACCCGACTTCCCGGCGCCCCGCAGTCACCGTACCAGTGCACGCCGCCGTTGGTCTTGGGCCAACCGGATGAGCAGGATCGGCTCGGCGCGGTGGCGTCCTGGCGCACCGCGCCGTTGGGTTCGGGCGAACCGGGTGAGTGGAGTCGGCTCGGCGTGGCGGCGTAGCTGCCGGCCGCAAAGAGGCGCTGCTCGCGAGCTGGCCGGCCGTTGCCCGGGGACCGGACGATCGGCGGTGGTCGGGCGCCGGGCTCAGGACAGCGCCGGCTGGGGCTGGCGCAGGTAGGCGTCGGCCTGTTCGGCGGGCATCGGCCGGCCGAAGTAGAAGCCCTGCATGAGGTCGCAGCCCAGGCTGCGGAGCCGGTCGCGCTGGCCGACCGTCTCTACGCCCTCGGCCACGACCCGCAGGCCGAGCGCCCGGGCCAGGCTGAGGATCATGTCGACGATCGCCTCGTCCTCCCGGTCGCGGCCGATGCCGGCGACGAAGGACCGGTCGATTTTCAGGGTTTCGACCGGGAACCGGCGCAGGTAGGTGAGCGAGGAGTAGCCCGTACCGAAGTCGTCGATGGCCAGGTGGACGCCGAGCGCCCGGATCGCGCGCAGCGTTTCCGCGGCCGCCTCGGTGTCGGCCATGATGGTCGTCTCGGTGATCTCCAGGGAGAGCGCGTGCGGTTCCAGGCCGGTGTCGGCGAGCACCGCGGCGACCGTCGGCACGAAGGAACGGTGGGCCAGCTGGCCGCTCGCCACGTTCACGGAGATCCGCAGGGCGGCCAGGCCGGGGCGGTCGGCGCGCCAGCGGGCCGTCTGGGCGCAGGCCTGGGCCAGGATTTCGGCGCCGAGCGGCACGATCAGCCCGCTCTCCTCGGCCACCGCGATGAACTCGTGCGGGCCGACCAGCCCCCGCGCCGGGTGCTGCCAGCGGGCCAGGGCTTCGAAGCCGAGCACCGCCGCGGTCGCGCCGTCGACGATGGGCTGGTAGTAGGTGCGGATCTGGCCGCCGTCGATCGCGTGCCGCAGGTCGTCCTGGGTTTGCAGGCGCTGTTCGACGGCCACCCGCAGCGCGTCGTCGAAGACTTCCACGCAGCCGCGACCGCGCTGCTTCGCCCGATACATGGCGACGTCGGCGTCGCGGACCAGGTCCTCCGGGGCCAGGTCGGTGGCGCCGTCGGCGTACGCCACGCCCACGCTGGCGCCGACGGTGACCTCCCGGGCCGACGAGCCGGAACCCGTCATGATCGGCCGGCTCAGGTCGGCCACCACCCGTTCGGCTGTTGCCACGGCGGCGGCGGGGGTGGCCAGTCCCTCGCAGATCACCACGAATTCGTCCCCGGCCAGCCGGGCCACCGTGTCGGCGCCGCGCAGCAGCAGGGTCAGCCGGTCGGCGATCACGCCGAGCACCTCGTCGCCGGTGTGGTGCCCGAGCGAATCGTTGATCGGTTTGAACCGGTCCAGATCGATGAAGAGCACGGCCAGCAGACGCCCGTTGCGCCGGCCCCGGGCCAGGGCCTGGGCGAGCCGGTCGAGCACCAGCGCCCGGTTCGGCAGGCCGGTGAGCGTGTCGTGGGTGGCCTGCTGCGCCAGCCGATTGGTGGCGATCTCGGTTTTGGCCACGGTCTCGTTGAGCGCCCGGGCGACGAAACTCAGCTCGTCGTGCGTGTCGACCGTGACCCGCCGGGTGAGATCGCCGGCCGCGACCGCGTGCAGGGTGGCCACGATCCGCCGGATCGGCGGCGCCACCGACAGGTAGAAGCCCACGAAGAGGTACGCGCCGAGCAGCACCGCGAGGCCGGCGGCGAGTTCGACCCGGTGGGCGCGGGCCGAGAAGCCGTCGATCCGCACGTCGAGCAGCCGGTCCAGCGACGTCGCGGCCTGGGCGGCGAAGTCGGCGGCGGCGATCCGCACCGGGTCGGCGGCGTCGGGTGCGACCCGGCTCGGCTGGCGGTCTTTGACGGCCGCGGTCAAGGTGGCGGTGAGCGACGCGATCGCGGCGTCCAGGCGGTGGAAGTTCGTGGCGGTTCGCAGCCGTACGTCGTCGTCGGCGGTGGTGGCGATGATGGTGGCCACGGCGCGGTCGATGGTGGTGCGGGTCGAGGTGAGCACCCCGTTGGTGAGCCCGAGGTCGATCAGCGCGTCGGTCTGCGCGCCGGGCGGTTGGGTCGTGGCCAGCACCGCCAGGTCGGTGCTGCGCCCGGCGTTGTCCAGGATCACCGGCAGCCGGAACTGCAGCGTGTCCATCAGGTAGTAGGTGTCCAGGTCCGGGTCGAGGGTGAGGTTCGACTCGTCCCCGACGTGCACGATCAGGCCGGAGAGCGCCTCCATCGCGGTGTTGTACGACCCGTATCGCCCGACGGCCGGACCACCGGCCTGCTGGGCGGAGAGCACCAGCCCACGGGCGTACGGCCACGCGTCGGTGGTGTGCAGGGTGCGAGCCAGGCGCCGGTCGACGACCTCGACCGCGGCGATCTCCCGGTCGACGGACACCGTGCGCCCGCCGGCCAGGACCGCGGCGTGCCGGGCCTCGGCGACCCGGGCGGTCAGCGCGACCAGCGGGGCCAGGTAGGCCACGCCGCTGCGTTCCTTGGCGCTGAACGCGCTTTGGTCGCGTTGCAGCCCCACGTACGCGGTCGCGACGAACCCCAGCGGGATCAGCAGCACCAGCCCCACCACGACGAACTTCTGCGCGTACCGCAGCCGGCCGATGAGCGCGGCGGCCGGTCCGAACAGCGGGCCGAAGAGACGGGAGAGCACTACTGCATGATCGGCCGCGGAGCCGCCGGGCTTAAGACATCGTGCGGTCAGCCGCCGAACACGCCCCGGCGGACCGCCTCGCTCGCCAGTCTCGGCCGGCGGCGGTCATCGTTGGAAGTGAGCTCGAACTTGTCGTACAGATTGGTCAGGTGTTTTTTCACGGCGCTGTCCGACAGGCCCAACTCCGCGGCCAGCTCGCGGACCGATGGCGGCTCCGGGAACGCGTCCCCGGCGGCGGTGAGCGGACGGCACAGCGCCTCCAGCACGTCGCGCTCGCGGCGGGTCAGCGGTGGCGGCGCCGGGGCCGGCTCGGTGGTCACGGTCTGGGTGCTCGGGTGCTCGGCCGGCTCGCGGAACAGCAGCCGGGCCGGGCCGATCTCGATCCGGTCGCCGTCGTGCAGCCGGCGGGTGAGCCGCAGCGGGGCGCCGTTGACCGTGGTGCCGTTGGTGCTGCCCAGGTCGCGGATCGACCAGCCGGACGGGAACCGTTCGAGCACCGCGTGCAGGCGCGACACCCGTTTGCTGTCGATCGCCAGCTCGTTGGCCGGGGCGCGGCCGATCGTCAGCAGCGCGGCGGTCAGCGGCAGGAGCCGGACCGTGCCGGCCTGGTGCACCTCGAGGTAGCTCATCCTCAGGTGCAGTGCTGCTCGGTCGTGACGGTCATCGGCTCGGCCACGCCGGTGCCCGTCATCGTGGCCGTGGCCCGGTGGCAGCCGCCGACGCTCGTCAGCGGTCCCGTCCACAGCTCGACGGGCTGCCCGTTCGCCCGGGCGGGCTTGCCGGCCGGCGTGACCGCCAGGTCGACCGCCCAGGTGCCGTCGGCGCCGGCATTGTCGCGATACTGCTTCCAGACCCAGGTGTACGCCATCGCCGCGCGGCAGCCGGGCGACCAGTACTGCTTCACCGAGACCGCCTTCTGCCCGTCGACGTAGCCGTAGGCCGTGTGGCCGACCTGGTAGGCGTCGGTGTAACACGGGCCCGGCGGCGGGTCGTCGTCGGCCGCGTAGGGGATCAGGGCCGTCCCGGTGACCGTCGAGGTGCGCCCCGGCACCCGCAGGGTGGCCCGGCGGACACCGGCGACCAGGGGCGCGAAGGCGATCCGCACCTCGCAGCTCGTCCCCGCGGCGAGCACCCGGCCGGTGCACGCGTCGGCGGTGATCCGGAAGTCGTCGCCGGCGAGCGTTATCGCCGTCAGCAGGGTGGCCCGGGCGCTGCGGTTGCGCACCGTCACCGGGCGTTCCTGCGCCTCGGCGCTTAGCTTCTGACTGCCGAAGTCCACAGTGGCGGCGACCTCGACCGGGACGCCGGCCGGAACCGCTTCCGATCCGCCGGTTGCGAGCGCGGCCGCCGCCAGCAGCGCGGTGCCGACGACGCGGACCGCCTTTCGCTGCGGCGGTGGGGGCTCGTGGGCCACGGTCGCCGACAGGCCCAGCGCCGCCCGGGCCCGCGCCGTCAACGAGATCGGCTCGCCCGGCCGGGCGCGGCCGGCGGGGGCACCGTCGAGCCAGGTGCTCTCCAGGTCGCCCACGATCAGCGGGGTGACCGGGCTGCCACCGGCCCGCTGCGCCTGCTGAAGCTCCTCGGCGAAGCGGGCGGCGGAGGCGGGCCGGGCGGCCGGATCCTTCGCCATCGCCCGCTCGAGCGCCGCGCAGACCTGCTCGCTCACGCCGGCCGGGCGCAGATCCGGCACCGGGCTGACGGCTATCCGCGCGAGCAGGTCGGCGACCGGCTCACCGGGGGCCGGCGCGAACGCCGCCGCGCCGCTGAGCCAGTGGAAGAGGGTGGAGCCGAGCGCGTACACGTCCGTGGCGACCGTGGCGGGCTCGCCGCGCAGGATCTCCGGGGCGGCGTGCAGCAGGCTCGCCGTTACCGTGGGCCGCTCGCGCTGGGTGGCCGGGCGCAGGGAACGGGCCAGGCCGAAGTCGGCGAGTTTCAGCTCCCCGTACCCGGAGATCAGGATGTTTTCGGGTTTGACGTCGCGGTGCAGGACGCCGGCCCGGTGGGCGCTTTCCAGCGCCCCCGCGATCGCGACGCCCCCGGCGAGGACCTCGGGCCAGGCCGCCCCGAGCCGGCCGGCTAGCGACCCGCCCTCCTCGTAGGCCATCAGAATGTACGGGTTGCCGGCCGCGGTGTGCCCGGCCTGGTGCACGGTGACGATGTGGGGATGGCCGGAGAGCCGGCCCATCGCCCGCACCTCGCGCTCGAAGCGGTGGCGGGCGACGTCGTCCAGCCGGTCCGCCGCGAGGATCTTGACGGCGACCGTCCGGGAGAACGCCGGCTGCCAGGCGCGGTAGACGACGCCGAAGCCGCCGCGGCCGATCTCGGTCGCGTTCTCACATCCGGGAACGCCGAGCTGCAGGTCGGTGCCGGACTCCTGGCGGTGCAAAGACTTTCCCCCGAGTTCGTGTCGCCGCTATGACGTTGGCGATGCTCGATGATACCGAGCGATGCCAGCCGCTTTGCCGGGGGAGGAAACGGTGGCCGCTTCGGCACCTGTCGGCGGCCCCGCGCGGCTGGTTGATTGGCCACTGCCCATCTCATCATCTGCAGAGAAAGCAGGATCTCGATGTCTATCCTCCGCCGGACCCTCGCCGGTACCGCCGCGGTCGTCGCCGTCGGCGTCGCGACGCTGCTGAACTCGTCGCCGGCGCTGGCCAGCACCCCGGCGAGCTGTTCCAACGTCAGCCAGATCGGCACGACCAAGGTGCTGACCGTGGGCGGTATCGAGGCGGCGTCGGTCAAGCAGTACTACGGCTGCGGCTACAACTACGCCTACATCTACGTGTGGGAGCAGTACCGCGCCACGCACTCCACTTGGGACCTCTACGTGCATGTGATCGACCACACGGACAGCGGCACCGACTACGGCGTGGGTGAGCTGAACAACACCACCCGCTCCGAGCTGTGGGGCGCCGCGGCGAACACCGCCGCGCACTGCACGCACGTCACCGGCTACCTCAACTCGACGGGCGGCTCGACCAGCACGGTCTGCTGATCCGTCCGGAAAGGATCCACGAATGAAGTTCACCCGCAAGCTGGCGGGCGTGGGCGCGGCTCTCGCCGTCACCGCCGCCACCCTCGGCGTCACCGCGGGCCCGGCCCAGGCCGCCTCCTACAACGGCGCCTGCGGTAGCGGCTACTCGGTGATCGACCAGATGAGCGTCGGCTCCGGCCGGGGAACCGCCTACCTCACCTACAACAACGGCTGGAACTGCGTCGTCACGGTGACCAACAGCCCCGGCACCCGGACCTGGATGCTGGCGGAGGTGGAACTCTCGGGCGCCGGCCACGACTGGGTGGAGGACGGGGGCAACTACACGCAGTACGCGGGCCCGGTCTACGTGTACGCGCCGGACTCGTGCATCGACTGGGGCGGCAGCGTCGGCGATGTCAGCGTGGTCTGGCTGCAGTGGAACGACCACTGCGGCTGAGCTAGCCCGTTGGATTGAGCCTTTACCGAACGGGGATCGGGGGTGGGCGCCGGCTTCGGTGCCCACCCCCGGTTGGGTTCGTCAGCCCATCGCGAAGCTGGGATGCGGCGGCTGGTTGTAGGCCGTGTTCTGCCAGGCCACGCCCTCCCGGTACATCCGGTCCTGCATCAGCGAGACGTGCGAGATGCTGGTCGGATCGGTGGTCGAGTAGATCCGCAGCGCGGTGTTGTCGGTGGTCGGCCAGATCACCTCCTCGCGCCAGTCGCCGAGCAGGTCGGCGGTCAGCGTCGGGGTTGCCTTGGTGCTGTTGTTCGAGTGCACCCCGCTGGCGGTCAGCAGCCGGGTGTCGGCGCTCGTGCCGTACTTGTCGATGTGAGTGGCGTCCAGCAACTCGCGCTGGGCGTCGCCGTCCCACCAGATCACGAAGTTGGTCGAGGACGGCTTGCGGCCGATGTTTTGCCCGGCCGTGTTGAACAGGCCGCTCACCCCGGCGGACCACGACTCGGCGCCCGGGCTGCCGGCGTAGATGTCGTCGGAGACGCCCCGGCCGTTGTCGCAGCCGCAGGACGCGTTCGACCAGATGATCGAGCCGGTGCGGGCGTCGGCCATCCAGGCGGCCAGTTTGCTGGTGTCCTCGTCCACTTTGAAGATTTCCAGTCCCGCGCGGCTGGGGATGAGATCGCCGACGTGGTACGCGTCGCCGTGGCCCTGGCCGTTGACCCAGAGGCCGGCGCCGTTGTCGTCGATGGCCATCGCGCCGTACAGGATCTCGTCCCGGCCGTCGGCGTCGACATCGGCGATCGACAACTGGTGATTGCCCTGCCCGGTCCAGGCCGAGCCGTTGGTGGAGGAGTTGCTGTCGAAGGTCCAGCGCCGGGTCAGCGCGCCGTTGCGGAAGTCCCAGGCGGAGATCACGCTGCGGGTGTAGTAGCCGCGGGCCATGATGATGCTCGGCCGCGAGCCGTCCACATAGGCCGTCCCGGCGAGGAAGCGGTCCACCCGGTTGCCGTAGCTGTCACCCCAGGACGACACGGTGCCCCGCGGCGGCACGAAATCCGCGGTTGCCATCGCCTTGCCGGTCTGACCGTTGAAGACGGACAGATACTCCGGACCGGACAGGATGTACCCCGAGGAGTTGCGGTAGTCGGCGGTGGAACTGCCGATGACCACCCCGGTGCCGTCCTTGGTACCGTCCGCGGTCTTCATGACCACCTCGGCCTTGCCGTCGCCGTCGTAGTCGAAGACCTGGAACTGGGTGTAATGCGCCCCGGCCCGGATGTTGCGGCCCAGGTCGATGCGCCACAGCCGGGTGCCATTCAATTTGTACGCGTCGATGAACACGTCGCCGGTGTAGCCGGATTGGGAGTTGTCCTTGGAGTTGGACGGATCCCACTTGAGCACGATCTCGTAGGAGCCGTCACCGTCCAGGTCCCCGACCGAGGCGTCGTTCGCGCTGTACGTGTAGGCGACCCCGTCCGGCGTGGTCCCGCCCGCCGGCACCTGGATCGGGATGTCCTGGCTGGCGGCGAGCGTCTGGGCGGGCGCCGCCGCGGCCAGGGTTTCCGCCCCGGCGACCACCGGCCGCACGGTGTAGGTGGCGCCGGCGGGCGCGCCGGCGTCGGTGAAGTCGGTCCCGGCCGTGATGGGCGCGCTGTTGACCTTGACGGAGCCGCGGTAGACGTTGAACGCCGTGCCGGCCGGGTCGGACTTCAGCAACCGCCAGGACAGGAAGTTGCCGCCGCCGGAGCGGATGCTGACCAGGCCGCGGTTGAGGTTTTCCGTCGTACTGGTGCGATCGGCCGGCAGGTTGGCGGCCGGTGGCGGCGCGGCGGCCTGGGCGATGACCGGGGTGCCGCCGGTGGACAGCAGCAGGGTCGCGGCGGCCAGGGTGATGCTCAAGCGCACGAGGCGCCGGGGATTGTCGAGTGGTTTCACGGTGGGCAGTCCAATGCTCGTCGGGGGACGGGGGAACGCGCTACCGGGTTGCGGGCCAGTGCTCCGCCGTTTACGGCGGGGGTGAAGGCCCGCGCTGGGAGGGCCGCCAAGGCACGAGCAGTGTCGTTGATCTGAGCGCTGTGGTGCTGCTAGATTGCCCGGGTGCGGGGCGAAGGGCCGGAGTACCGGTGCTCGCCGGAAGCTCCGAAGCGTCACGACCAACACAGCGTGACAGTCGCCGCAGGGCTTGCGGAGACGTTAAACGCTCGTGGAGGGAAGGTAAGACCCGGCCGTGTGTAGCGGTGGGCGATCCCGGTGAAGCGAGAACCCGCCTTGGTGTTGTGCATGTGTTCCGTGCGCAGCGCGGAGGGAATCGTCGCCATTCATGGCGGCGAGGATGTCAAGATGGCGCGCGTCATGATGGTGCGGGTGCTCGGCCCGTTCGAGGTCGAGATGGAACGAGGCGGAGCGGTCGTCATTGGCGGCCCCCGCCAGCGTGCCGTGCTCGCGCTTTTGCTCTCCACCCGCGGCGACGTCGTCTCGGTTGACCGGATGGTCGAGGACCTGTGGCGCGGCGAGGCGCCGCCGCGGGCAATCGCATCCCTGCAGGCGTACGTGTCGAACCTGCGCCGCCTGCTGGAACCGGACCGCGAACGCCGCGCACCGGCCCGGCTGTTGGTCAGCGCGCCGCCGGGGTACGCGATCCGTCTCCCGGCCGAGGCCGTCGACGCCTGGCATTTTGAGCGCCTCCTCGTCGACGCCCGCGCGGCCGCGGCCGCCCAGCCCGGCCACGCCCAGCACCTCCTGCGCGCGGCTCTGCAGCTGTGGCGTGGTGACGCCTACGCCGAGTTCGCGGGCGAGTCCTGGGCCCAGCCGGAGGCGATCCGCCTGGAAGAGCTCCGCCTCGCCGCCCGGGAGCTGCTGCTGGATGTGACGGTGCGCACGGGTGGTGCCGCGGAGGCGGTGGCGGAGGCCCAGCTGCTGACCCGTCAGGCCCCGCTGCGGGAGGAAGCCTGGCGGTTGCTGGCGCTGGCGTTGTGGGGCACGGGGCGTCAGGCGGACGCGCTGGGTGCGTTACGCCGGGCGCGTGCGGTGTTGGCCGAGGAGCTCGGGCTGGATCCGGGGCCGGCGCTGATCGAGCTGGAGGCGGCGATCCTCGGGCAACGACTGGATCTGCTGCCGGCGAATGGTCGCACGTCGGCGGGATCCGATGGTCGTTCGCTTGAGTCTGAGCGGTCGGGCGCTGGCCTGGCGGAGATGAGCCGGCCATCTGCCGCGCCGGGTGGGGGAGCGGAGGCGGCAGCTGCCCCAAACGCAACGAACCACGAGCCGGCGAACGGCGAGCCGGCGAACGGCGGGCGTGCCGCACCCGGCGATCCAGAGTTGCCCACCGAGCGTGCGGACGAGTCCGCCGCTGGTGACGGGGATGGGGAGCTGTTTGTCGGGCGGGAGGATGAGCTCGCCGCGCTTCTGGCGGCCGCCGCCGCGAGTCCGAAGGTCGTGCTGCTCACCGGGGAGGCCGGGGTTGGCAAGACCAGCCTGCTGGGGCGGTTCCGGCGGACGCTCGCCGACGCCGGGTGGCTCGTGGTCGTCGGCCGGTGCCCCGAGGTCGAGGGCGCCCCGCCCGCCTGGGCCTGGGTCGAAGCCCTGGGTCAGCTTGCCCAGGCGGCGCCGCCCGGCGGGTGGTCGGGCCAGCTTCAGCCGCTGCTGGACGAGCATGGTGGGGCCGCGTCGGCGCAGGGCGAGGACCTCGCGGCCGGGCGGTTCCGCCTGCACCGGGCCGTCGCGGCCTGGCTGCGGGCCGCCGCCGAGCAGGGGCGGCCGCTAGCCGTGCTGCTCGACGACCTGCACGCCGCGGACGGCGAGACGCTGATGCTGCTCGCCGCGGTGGCCGGGCTGGTCGAGGAGGGCGGGCCGCGGCTGCTCGTGGTGGCCGCGCTGCGGCCCACCGACAACCGGGAGCAACTGGCCGCGACGATGGCGACGCTCGCGCGGCGGTCGCCGGTGCGCGTACACCTGAACGGCTTGGCCAAGGCGGACGCGGCGCGGCTGGTGCAGATGTTTGTGCGGATCACCGTCGACGAGGCGACGCTGGGGTTGCTCGCCGAGCGGACCGGGGGCAACCCGTTCTATCTGCGGGAGTCGGCGCAGTTGCTCGCCTCCGAGGGGGCGCTTGTCGCCACCAGCGAGGTGCCGGAGGGGGTTCGCGACGTGTTGCGCCGGCGGTTGTCGCGGCTGCCTCCGTCTGCGGTTGCTGTTCTGCGGCTGGCCGCCGTGGTGGGGCGTGAGGCCGACGTCGAGACGCTGGTCGACGCGGCCGAAGTCGATGAAGGGACCGTGCTCGACGGGCTTGAGGCGGGGCTCATCGCGGGGCTGCTCACCGAGCCGGCGCCCGGGCGGGTGCGATTTTTGCACGGGCTCGTTCGCGACACGTTGTACACCGATCTGTCGCAGCTGCGGCGGGCGCGGATGCACGCGCGGGTCGCGGCGGGCACGCAGCGGCGGCGGCCGGACGACTATCCGGCGCTGGCATATCACTACGCTCACGCGGCGTCGTCCGACACCGCGGCGCTCGCGGTGGACTTCGCGATCCGGGCCGCCGAGCTAGCCGAGCGGCGATACGCGTACGACGCCGCGGCCGCGGTGCTAGCCGGGGCCGTGGAGAGCGCCAGCGCGGTCGCGGGGGACCGTGACGCGCTGCTCGTGGATCTGCTGGGCCGGCTGCTGCGGGCCCAGGCGAGCGCGGGCGCGGGCGTCGCGGCCCGGCAGACCCGGGATCGGGCGGTGGCCGTGGCCGTCGCCTCCGGACGGGAGGAGCTGCTGGTCGCGGCGTATGTTGCCTGGACCGTCGCGACGCCGTGGCAGATCCGGCTGTACGGCGTGCGCGATGACCGGACGATCGAGCTGCTGACCCGCCTGCTGCGCCGCACCGACCTCGCCCCGGCCGATCGTTGCCGGCTGCTGGACGCGCTGACCAACGAGGTCGACGGCGGGCCCGGCCCGGCTGGCACCGCGGCCGGTTTGGAGGCGCTGGAGCTCGCCCGCGGGCTGGGCGATCCGCGGCTGCTGGCGCTCGGCCTGTCCGCGCGGGGGCGCACGATGGCGTACGACCGGGAGGTGGAGCAGCGCGCGGCCGTGGCGATCGAGCTGCGGAACCTTGCCGAACAGCACGGCCTCGTGGCGTACTTGTGGCAGGCCGAGCAGATGCTGGGCAACTGCGCGGCCGTGCGGAACCGGCCGGCGGAGCTGCGCGCGTCGATCGCCAGTCAGGGGGCGCTGGCGCGGGCGTACCAGCTCGCCGAGCCGCTGGCGATCAACGTGACCGGTCGGGCCGCGCTCGCCCACACCGAGGGTGACTTCGCCCGCGCCCAGGCGTTGTATGACGAGTCCGTGGAGCAAATGCGCCGCCGGGGCTCGCTGCACGCGGACAGTCTCTGGTTCGTGGCCACATATAGCCTGCTGATGAGCCAGGGGCGGCTCGGGGAGTTCGTCGCTGCGACCGCGGTGGTGCGCGGGGTGGCGGGCCCGATCCTCGACGATGCCTATGCGCTCGTGCTCGCCGCGGCCGGTCGCCTGGATGAGGCCCGTGCGGTGCCGATCGGCGAGTACCCGCTGCACGGCGACTACCTCGACTCCGTCCTCGCGACCATGCGCGGCATGGCGGTGGTCGCGCTGGGCCGCACCGACCTGGCCCCCGCTGTCATCGACACGCTCTATCCGGTACGCGACCAGCTGGCCGGCGCCTGCAGCACCTCGCTGGTCATGCGGCCGGTCGCGCAGACGCTCGGTGAGCTGTTCGCTTTGCTGGGCCGTGCCGAGGAGGCGGCCGAGCACTTCCGGCTGGCGGCCGACGTGGCCGGCCGGTGGAACGCCCCGCACTGGCTGGCCGACGCCCGGGCGGCGGTTAGCGGACTCCAAGTCCCCTGAAAGTGCGCCCGGGTAGGGTGACGGCCGACGACTCAGGAGGCTGTCATGTCCCAGGTGCCTGGCCGGCCCGGCGCGGCCGCCGCCCAGCCGACGCCGCCCGGCGTACGCGCCGCGCTCGATGCTTTTCTGACGTGTGAGTTTGCGACCCTGGCCCGGGACGGAACTCCGATCGCGTGGCCGGCCTCGGCGCTCATCCGCTCGGACGGGTCGATGATGCTGACGACCGCTCTCGCCTTTCCGCAGAAGGCGTTTAACGTACGGCGTGACCCGCGAGTCGCGCTTCTTTTCTCCAATCCGGCCGGGAGTTCACTGGTCGACCCGCCGCAGACTTTGGTGACCGGCACCGCGACTTGCCGGGATGAGGTGCACACCGAGCCGACGGGCGACCTGGCCGATTTCTGGCGGATGATTTTCCGGCGCCAACCGGCCAGCCGCCGATATCTCGACTGGCCCGTCACCCGATTCACCGACTTCTATTTCATGCGGCTTCTCATTCAGGTTACGGTGACGGCCGCGACCAGCCGTCCGCTGCCGGAGACGCGCAACACCGTCACCGACCTGGCCAAGCTCGGAGCGGAGGTGCTGGCGGCGTATCCGACCGTGGTGCTTGCGGCCCGGGATGCCTCGGGAGCTCCGGTGCTGGTCCGCACCTCGGCTTCCGACGGCCCGGATGGATACAAGATTGAGCTGCCCGACGATGCGGCTGTCGTCGAGGGCCCGGCCAGCCTGCTCGTGCACCGCCACGACGATCAACTGTGGAACCTGCACAACGCCAGCGTCCGCGGCGTTTTGCGCCAGGATGCGGCCGGCGGTTGGACCCTGCTTCCGGTGCGCCTGACCGAGCCGGCCGCCCGGCACCGGGGCGGCATCACCGATCCGATCCGGATCGTGCGTTCCTCGCGCGCGACCACCCGGGCGTACCTCGAAAAGCGGAACTGGAATCGCCCGGCTATTCCCTGGGACAGCTACCGCGCGCTGCGTGCCGAGGTCAGCTCCTAAGCGCAAAGCGCGCTCTTACGATGGTGGGGCGAGCGCGGCGGTGTCGGCGGCAATGGTGGCGAGCAGGTCGATAGCGGTTTGGGCCGGGGATTGGGGCGCCGCCGAGTATACGACGAGCGATTGGTCTGTCCCGGCGACGGTGAGGGCGTCGTAGTCCAGCGTGAACCGGCCGATCATGGGGTGGTCAAACGCTTTGCGGCCGGTGGTTTTCTCCTTCACGTCGTGCTGCGACCACCAGACCCGGAATTGCTGGCTCTTCGTAAGTAGTCCCAATTCCCGTGGGTGACTGTGTGTGACACGGACAGTTGGTGTGTGATCGGGCGGTCGTGATGGTGTTGGTTTGCGGTTGTGACGGTCTCGGCGGGTGTCGCGGTCCAGGCGGATG
>Ga0307512_10003751_pt1 | contig 17198 bp, 13 predicted proteins | sample 14_EM_MG_FD_200267 | JGI IMG/M metagenome (GOLD analysis project Ga0307512, IMG submission 200267) | Populus trichocarpa ectomycorrhiza microbial communities from riparian zone in the Pacific Northwest, United States - 14_EM | ecosystem: Host-associated > Plants > Roots > Unclassified | place...
CATCCCAAGATCGACAGTCTCCTGCTCCCAGCCAGTTTCTCATCTCTCGGCGGATGTTGTACACAACTCTCTACATTCCCACAAGTACAAGTTACCCAATGAACAGAGTCTCAGCTGCCGTCGTGCCTCCCTCCAAATCGACCGCCTCCAAGTAGTCGTCCAATCTCGCTCGATCTTAGCCTGCAAGTGCATCTCCAAACTCGCTCGATCACGGCCTCCAAGTGTATCTCCAGACTCGCTCGATTACGGCCTGCAAGTGTATCTCCAAACTGGCTCGATTACGGCCTCCAAGTTCGCACGAGCATGGCCTCCAAGTGCATCTCCAAACTCGCTCGATCACAGCCTCCAAGTGCATTTCTGAGTTCACTCGATCTCAGTCTCCAAGTGCATATCCAAAGATACAGGGGTAACAGAGGTGGACAGAGTGATGGGGAGTATATATTAGGCAGACCCCGGAGTAGATAGACATCATCTCATTTCCATCTCCTCTTATCATACAATGAAAATTCACACTCTATCTTTCCCAGCTTTTGGTCTCACTCGCTCTGTCCGAGATTTCGCAGATCCGCGCAATTGCTTGGATCCTCACGGCCGGGTAGTATCATATCTTCTCACCTTCCTACGCTCCTCGAGCTTAATGTAGAAGGAACACAAGGAGACATTTTCGCAGCGTCACCCATCGCAATCCCGATAGAAACGTGTACCCAATGAACCCATTCCGACGTATGGTCACAGTTGGCCACAACGCCAGAGTGTTTGTTTAAAATAGGAGACCGACAGAGTGAGAAGAAACGGCGAAACGGCGATCGGAGGGCGATCTGCAATGCGACGCGTGGTATTGATGCCGGGCGCGGAGTAATCCGCCACCGGGGTGTCTCTGACAGCTCTGACAGAGCGCATCCACTCTGACGGAGCCATTCCGCCCGGACGGAAATGTTTCTTGCTGATGTCAACTTCCTGCCGGAGCGATGATCGTGCCAGTCGAATGTGCATCGGACAAGACTCACTTGACCAATTTTTCGGGCGATCAGCAAGCCTGGCTGCTGTATCTCACGATCGGTAATATTCAAAATGATATCTGCCATACACCCAAAAAGCGCGCCTGGATTCTTGTCAGGCTGATCCCATGTCCCCCGAAAGGTGCCGAAAACATTGACAAGGCATGGCATTCCGCAGTTGGAAGTGTGCTTTCTCAACTGAGCCATCTTGACATCACTGGCCCCGGCTTGAAATGGGATTGTGCAGATGGATTCCAGCGATAATGTTACCCTCGTTTGGCTGCCTGGGTCGGGGATTATCCGGAACAAGCCATGATTACTCAAGTCTCTCATGGCTCATGCCCGATGTGTGAAATTCCTAAAGGTACGCTGATGGGGCATTCCGCTTTTCGGCCACTCGATAACTCAAGAGACCAGCATGTTTACTCGGAGCTGCTGGAGGACAATCATATTGACGCCCTGGACACTCTTGGTGTCCACCCAATCCGCAACCAGTTCTGGCAATACCCTCTCTGCAATGTCTATCGGCTTTGGCAGCCTGATGAATTGCATCAGCTGCTCCTGGGTTTAGTTAAAGACTTATTGCACTGGCTGCTCAAATACCTGAAAGCTAGAAATGTCAAGGATCAATTTGACAATCGATTCACATCAGCGCCACGATGTCCCGGTCTCCAGCACTTCTCTAAACCATTCGATGCATTAATCAGCGACACCTGGCAAGGTAAAGAGATTCGTGGAATGATCAGAACACTGGCAGTGAATTGCGTTCCAATTCTTGTCTGCTCCAAAGATGACGGGAAAGCTGCAGCGGAAACAGCCTCCGATGAAATGGTAATGGGAGCAGTGTGGGCATTATGTGAATTCTCTCTACTTGTTAGCCAACAAAATCACTTGGACCTATCCCTCAAAGCACTGAACGACGCACTCAAGCGATTTTACACGAAGAAGTGTTTTTTCGTGAACAGAAAGTGTCGAAGTCTGCGAAGGCCAAAGTGGATGACCTGTTGGCAAGGGAAACCCATCTGTTACGCGAACAAAAGATTCATAAGATTCGTGCAGCAATGGAGGCTGTAGTGTATGGGGCTGAAAAGGTTTCCATAAGTAAACGTAGGCAATTTCAGGTGCGCCTGGACAGTGCCCGACAAGCGGCCACGACTTGGTCAGATGCTGATAATCAGACGGCAATAGAGCGATTCGAACACGAAATCCATCAAGTGACACCTGCTAAACACAAGCGTTTCGATAAATCATTCGAACGTCATGAGCCACAACTATTGCAGGAAGTCGGGACCAAGGCAACCGGTCCCAGAAGCAAATTCACCAAAGACCTTGCCCTAATGAAAGCTGCCGCCAAAGACAAGGCTTACGGAGAGGCAAACATCACCGCCGACAAGCGACTGCAATTTCAGATCCGCCTATCCGATGCTGAGACAGAAGCCACCACCTGGAGCTCGGCTGATATGGAGCGGGTCACTAACCAGCTGGAGAGGGAGATTTATGGCATCACCTCGAATGAACAGAAGCTGTTCAAGACGGAATTCTCCATCCGTTTGATCGAGTTTGAAGCTTGGTGGGAGACAATCGGCATTCAGGCGCTCTGGAAATCCATTGAACAACGTGTGATACATTTCGGATATCCAAAGATGCATCTTGTGAGCCATATCTCAGGGTTAATTCGGCGAATGGGTTCGGGTGACAATTTCACCACTGATATTTCTGAACCGCTACATATCGCCAATGTGAAAGAGGCATATCGATCTACCAACAAAGTCAATTACATTCGACAGATGCTCAAGCACAATGACCGGTGTACCGGTCTTGACTCTATGGAGGAGACACTATCATATCTTGCACTCCAAGGCTGGTACAATATTGACTCGGCAAAAGTTTTCAACCTACTGTCCGCTACCAATAGTCAGCGAAGTACCCGCAGAGCCCATCATTTACGTCTCCAAACAATTGAGGACGAGCCCATTATCCACCCTGTATCACAGCAGTTATATCATTTCAGAGAAACGCATGTCCGCGGAGTGTGCAGAAGTATCAAATTGACCTCCCTCAGAGATGCATCAGAAGACTTCGGAATTCCCAACTTTGGACAGCTATTCAGCACGCAAATTTAAGATGACTGGGGACACGAAGTTAGTGGACTCGTGCTCAGATACGATCAGAATGTACTCCTTGACAGTATATTTATTAAACTCCAGAATGCGCTGTTGTATTACCGTCAACCATTTCACAACCCTACTTCTGTTGAGCGTCTGGGACTTGATTGCAAGGTAGCATATACCAATGCCAACCAAGGGATCATGCCTGAATCTCATAACATCTGGGTCCAGTATACGCAAAGTGAAGAGAATGACATCGATAACACCTTCCAAGGACGAGTTCCTTCTTTTCCGGTATTATACTTCAGCTGGACTCCACCGAATCAGATCGTCCAATTTCAGAAGCGCCTGCCAGCCTGGAAAGCATTATCGACCTTTTCCAAGAGGTTCCAGACGACTCAACAATGGGTATTACGTCCTCAAGCTCAAGAATATGCGGTGGTGATTCCAACAAAGTTCAAAGATCTTCATGGTTGGGCTGATTGTGTTGATGGGTTCATCCGGGTTGTCAAACAAACGAATAAGATGGATATTGTACCCATTGGAGCAATAGTTGGACCGGCACATTCAGTGCAGGAGAATGCTGCATCAGGCAGCATCGATAGCATATGGCTTGTAAATAATCATGTTCATTTAGATACCTACTGGACTGTATATTAATTAGATTAGAATGCCTGATTCAGGTGTGTAGCTGTGAGATAGTTTATCGAATTGTACTATTCGATATAGACATTATATATTATCACTTTTGGAGAGTCTGACTCCAGGTGCATCGGAATCGTCTTGCAGACGAGTGTTGTAGTCCCAGCAGCTCCGAAATTTTACCACCTTAAAGGCATGATTTTATAGCATTCTGAAGACGACTTCATACTCTTTAGAATATTCTTGTATTCCGTTCCGCTACGTCAAGAGCGTTGAGGAGCACCTGAAAGTACTCTCAGAGCATCTGAGAGGCACATCGTTTTGCATTCAGCCTGTTCGGGAGCATCTGGGAGCTTCTGGAAGGATCGGTGTGGCTGTTCAGAACAGCTGAGTCATTGAGTTATGACTTCCGAACCATTTTTCATTTTGCTGATGTTGCACCACTGTCCCACCTTCTTTCCAAAGCTCTTACCATGGACAGACAATATGATCACGACATTTACATCTCTTGGACTTCTAGGCAACACCAAATAAATAACTGAGCTACTGCCGGATAGAAATATCCCCTCCTTCAATCGCACCATGGATAGACAATATGATCGTGGCTTTTACATCACCCTCAGACTCTCAGTCCGCAATACAGAGCAGACTGAGATACTGGCGGATAGGAATATGCAAGCTGCAGTACTCCGTCAAACAGGTGATGATGTAGTCCTAAAACACTATGACAAGGAAATAGAAGGAGGAAGAAAAGGCTGAAGATATCAATACCAGTTCTGTATTATTCATAAAAGGATGTAACATGTGTTTTTTTTCAATTCTAATGTGTTGTAATTCTGTGGCTGAGTTGCTGACTGTGGTAAGTACCTGCCACTTAAACTGAGATCCCAAATGACCTGCCCTTTCAATTCCAATAAGTGATTGGCTCTGGTTACAAAGTGTCCTACATACAAAATGTGGACTATGTCCTCTTTCACCTCCCAGTCTTAGATTTATGATATTTTTTATATTGAGTCAGAAATTGTAAATCAATAGCATTTTGGAGCATTTTTTACAGCTGCACTAGAAATATTAGTGAGATAGTAAGTTGGAGACCAGGAAGTGAAAGAGGATCTGTTTATGCATAGTTCGTATATAGAACACTTTGTCATTAGAGCAAAACTCATCATCGGCAAAAGTGCAAATCGACTATAGACTGCGCTACACGCACACGCACACACGCGCAGCTCATGGCAAGCTTCCCGTGGACCCCTGCGCGACGCGCAGCCTATAGTCATCTATAGTCGATTCATAGAGTTGTGCGTGTGGGCCTATGGAACTATATACGGCTGGCGGCCGGAGATGGACCTATACCAGACTTCACTGTTTGCAGTCTTCGCTGCGATACCGGTACTGTACACTATCGCTGAGAGTCCGCTTGAAAGCCTGCTTGAAAGCCTCTTTGAATGCCTGCTTGAGAGCCTTCTTGAGAGAGCCTCGCATCGGGAGGAGTAGAGTTTTCCACGGGAAGCTTTTGGCCGATGGAAAACTCTGACATTGTGGAAGCTTCGATGCTGACGTTGACGTAGCCAACCTACTTGTCTAAGTGCTTCTAGTACTGTAATTACCATCACCAACACCATCACCATCGCTATCATCATCGCCATCACCATCACCATCATCACCATCAGCCCCAGACCAAATGTGCACACATACGCCCACAATCGATGGGAAGCGGGCAGCAGATTCTACTGGAAAATTTGAGTCGGAGATTTGTTCTCCCCAAGATCCAATTATCTATCTTTCCTGCAGAATCGAAGGCTGCAAATGTCAACGCCATGGCCGTGAGGCATCGTGAGATCTTGTCTCGGTGGCTACGCTAAAGATAAGGCTCAGACTATGATATCGACTGACGTCAAGATTTCGGCCGGCCGCCGCCCGCCACCTGCCACATCCCTCCCGGTGCCTTTCGGCTGCAACTCAACATGTCTCTAGAACCAGCATGCAAAAGCATATTCGGGAGGAGTAGAGTTTTCCACGGGAAGCTTTTGGCCGATGGAAAACTCTGAGTTTGTGGAAGCTTTCGCTAATAGAAGGCTCTAGGTCTGTGGAAGCTTTGGCTAGTAGAAGGCTCTAAGTATGTGGAAGCTTTGATGCTGACGTTAACGTAGCCAACCTACTTGTATAAGTACTTCTGGTACTATGATCACTATCACCAACACCATCGCCATCGCCATCGCCATCGCCATCGCCATCGCCATCATCTCCATCAGCCCCAGACCGAATGCGTACACAGACGCCCACAATCGATGGGAAGCGGGTACTGGATTCCGCTGGAAAATCTGAGTCAGAGATCTGCTCTCCCCAAGATCGAATTGTCTACCTTTCCTGCGGAATCTAAGGCTACAATTGTCAACACCATGACCATGAGGCATCGTGAGATCTCGTCTTGGTGGCCGCGCTAAAGATAAGGTTCAGACTATGATATCGACTGAGGTCATGATTTCGGCCACCATACGCCGCCTACCACCTGCCACACGCCAATGCCACTCGCTGCCCGCCAAACACTACCCACCATACGCCACCAGCCTCGCGCCTCCCGGTGTCTAGCGTCTGCAACTCAGCGAGTCTCTAGATCGAGAGCTTACATGGGAGCATAAAGTCAAGTGAGATTGAAAGTGTCTTCCCTCTTGAGAGTGTACTTGGGAGCGTAGAGCCAAGTTGGCTGGGAGTGTACCATCGAGTACAATTGGGAGCGTACTTGAGAGCGACTCGGAGGTGTACTTCGGAGTTATTTGAGAGCTTACTTGGGAGCATACAGTCAAGCAGGCTGGGAGTGTCATCGAGTGCAATTGGGAGCATATAGTCAAGCAGGCTGGGAATGTGCCATCGAGTGCAATTGGGAGCGTCCTTGAGAGCTTACTTGAGAGCGTAAGTCAAGCAGGCTGGAAGTGTGTGATCGAGTGCAATTGGGAGTGTGCTTGAGAGCGTGCCCGGGAGTGTGCTTGAGAGCGTCTTTAGAGCTTACGTGGGAGCGTATATTCAAGCAGGCTGGGAGTGTGCCATCGAGTGCAATTGGGAGCGTCCTTGAGAGCATGCCCGGGAGTGTACATGAGAACGTACATGGAGGTGTCCTTGGGAGCGAACAATGAAGTGCATTTGGCAGTTTTATTGAATGCAGCATGATGTATAGTATGAAGCGCCCATAATCACATGCGTATCATAGTAATCTAGTCAACTCGCAGGTCCATAGGATGTCATAGTGCCACGCGTCAAATATGCTATGGATTACCGGCCCAAAAACAGCTTCTCTATGAGTTACGCGTCGCGTAAGGTCATTTTTCCCGGTGATGGACTTAAATGAACTCGAATTGATTGGAGTTACCTAGTGGAAGGCATCTTCCCAGTTGCCAATATGCTTGCTCTAGCCACAGAAACAATAGAGACTCACCCGGGACTTAGATCACTGGGAGCTGGCCAAGAGATGATCTAACAAATTTCAATTCTAGGAGTATGTTAGAGCCATATACATCTGGAAGCATAGAAGCTGCTAAAAATGACAACTCTGGGTTGGCTGGGCTGGAGATCTATCGGGGCGCCTCCAAAGGGCGGCGAAGCCGCTACCGTACCTTGTATATTATCAGCAGGCTAACCGTTTGGCAGATGCCGCAGCCCTCGCCTCCTCTCCAGTTCGATATCCATACTCTGTTACTTATGTTTAATCACCACACTAACCATTTCGCGGATGCTCCAATCCCTGCGGTTGCTGTTCACTCAGCCGATGTTTGGTCACCCCAGACGCACTCGAATGCCCACATCCTTACTGCGCGAGGATGTTTGTCCGCCGGGAAACCTCAAGCGCCATCTGCGAACCAGTCATTCCGGTCAGCTGCCGCTGGCTCGCCATCGACAGGGCCACCTGCCGCCTCGATGATTGTTCTCACCGCATCGGCAGAGTCCTACCGAAACCCCGAACCTGGTTACAGTATCTCGGCCCCAGCACTCGACGAAATTCCAGAGGAAACCGACTTCGAAGACGATGGCCTTTACCGACGCGTCCCGCCGCCCCAAAAATTGGGGTCTTAGCTATCATCTTTAGCTACTTCGCCATCCATCAAATCGCACGGCCAGCTCTCAGCTGTTCCCTTATCACCGGGTTGAATGTTTTAACGATTGCTACGGACATCGCTCTCGTCGGATCCATTTCCTCGGCAATTGGCGGGACCCGGCGGGCCTGCATGAAGCCGGGCCAGAAAATTTGTCCGGATCAACCAGGTCCGTGGGCGGACTCAAATATCTGAAAGACTGCAGGCTTTTGCAGCTTAGGCTATAATATTGCGACCCTTCTAGCCTGTTCTAAAGACGGACGAAGAGATTGTGGCCATGCCTCAACGGGCTGCAGTATCTAAAATGCCCAGCGGCCAGCTTAGGAACACTAGCCACGGGGAACATCTCAAAGTAAGAACGAATGTGACTTCAGAAGCAACTACTCAAGGATGTGGTGGGCATCCATTCATGCAAATGGCTTTGACACACGCTGATGTTCTGGTTAGGCCCCGAACACTTGATTAACCTCTTCACCAATTACGCCTTCTCACAATCTCAGAGCTGAGAATACTACCCCTCCTTCATGTACAAATCCGAGTTTCCCCAGTGGTTCCCTTCGCCTCTACCGAAAGTCAAGAACATTTCGCTACACCTACCAAAGCAAATACAATCATCCATTCAGAGAAGTAGTCTATAAATCCTCGGCAAAGGAGATTGCAATGAAAACCTAAGTCCTACCGGACTCGAGTGCTGCAGCAGCATATATTGGAATTTACGAGATAGTTACCAGGGACGATGTTGCTGTAAGCGACACTTTCGGTTAATTTTGCAGTACCTTGTCTAATGTCTCATGTTACATAGATTAGGGCATTTATGGGCAAGGGATTTATTGCGGGCTTCATACCGAACTGCCGAAAGGGACGACAGAGTAGTCGCTACTGGTCGGATAGGACGAGGTAAGAGGTGGGAGAATTGAGATAGATGAGAGGGAGGATGGAGGGCGAAAGGATGAGGCGGATTATGAGGTAACAACTTACATGCTAAATATCTGACTTTCCTGTCAAGCTATAAACAATCTATTTTGTGGACGTTACCTAGGCTTGTGACGGTTTCAAGCCAACGATTTTTCAGAAGCGATTGATTAGGGTTTACTGGTGTATAATCAACCGAATGGTTTCACAATTCCGTGATGTTGAGTGTCAGATAATGTATTGCAAAAGTTCGGTTTTACAGTCACGAAACGGTAGTAAGCTTACCGTTCAACATCCTCCCAACCACACACCTGGAAATGCCACCACAGCGCCATCTGTAAGAGAACCGAGGAGCCACCCCGATCTAGCCTATAACTAGAGTCCTTATGATCTCTCAGCTCACAGCGTTAGTATTTGTACTAGTCCATTCACAGAGGGTGGGACTCCGTGAATGGACTAGAACAATAGTCAGTATACAGTGCTGAATACAGAGCAACTGCAGAAGGGCAATGTTCGAGGCCATAACAATACCTCAGCAGTAGTACCCTCATTACCCAACTTGCTCATGTAGTCTTTAGGCCAATAGCAGACGCTGAGAGCCTGAGACCACAAATCGAATTCATAAATCAGAACAAATACACTTATAGCGTTTAATTGACGATCAAGAGGCTAAGAACTTCCAAAATACTGAATACCTGGAGTGACGCTCTGTAAGTACACACCGAATCTAGAAGCTGGAGACACCGACCATCGCCTCCGATAATACAACGAATGAACCTATCATGTGTCTCCTCGCCCAGTTAGAGTTTTCGTCGTTTCTCCTCAAACGTTTAGCCGAAAACTAGATGGTAAGACTGCAATACAGAAGCCAAGGTGAAATTAGGGCTCACGAATCCAGGATGCTTACCAATAGCAAATAGGACGTGATCGGCAGGTCCATCTACGCACCGAAGACATTCATTGTCTCCTCTTCCAGCTTCCTCTAGAATACTGCCAGCTTTGGGACTAACTTGAAACCTTGCATTGCAAACTTAGAACATTAGTTCACAGAAACTGTAGACCCGCTCAGATTCAAACTACGACCTCAAAGAATAAGCTTTGGATGTGTTTACGGCCTTGTGTGAGCATAGAGCTTCTATGAAGATAGCGGTTTGTATCAAGATATGGGGTGGATAAGTGGGTATGCACAAGCATATAGGAGATCATACGTATACAGCTCATTAGGCCTCAATTAGATAGCTACAATCAATCATCACAATCAACAGATGTTATGAGCAAAGTTAGATGAGATTTCATGACCACAACCCCGCTTCCCCACGTGAAGTGAGACAAATTTAACTTTTCCTTGCAGCAAATCCTCACGCCACCGTGTCACCATCCAATCTTAAAGCGCCAAAACCTGCTGCAGGTACAGGAACAAGCAACAAGCATCTCGCTTATCAAGGCATCGCAACTTGGTATTACCGCCTCCCAGTTGCGCACCCCTTTTCCGTTCAACATCACCATTTCACACTGTTCAACAAGCTACAATCCCAACTCTACCCTCGCAAGCGCGCAACCCATGGCACGCGACGATCCTCCTCCTCCGCCGTCCTCCGCCGCCTCCGAAAAATCGCTCGCGCCGCAAGCGGTCGCTACGCAAACTCCTGGTGGCGCAGAATCTGCACAAACTACCGCCTCCCCACCAGCGCTCCCTCTCCGCCCTACACTCCGTGACCGCTACAACCACCTCGTCCTTCGCCTACTTCCGGCGCCCTACTACCTGCACCCCCAGCTCACACGCTTCCGACTCTCTCTCCTCCTTCTCTCCCTCCTCCTCTTAGTCCTCCTCCTTGCTATCCTCCTCCCTTTACTCCTCCGTAAACATCATGGCGCGCATTCAGTACCCTTACCTACCGGTGCCAAAACCTACTACGGCGATGGTACATATTACGGGCCGGCGCTCGGCGCATGCGGGATAACGAGCACCGACAACGACATGATTGTTGCGATTGCGTGGGAGCTGTTTGATTCCAAAGGCGGCGCAAATCCGAACTTGAATCCGTTTTGTGGGAGGAAGATACGTGCGAAGCGGGTGGGGAAGGCGAACGGGGTGGAGGTGACGGTCGTGGATCGGTGCACCGGGTGTAAGCCGACGGATCTTGATTTTAGTCCGGGCGCGTTTAAGGGGATTGCTGAGGAGTGGGAGGGGAGGGTGGGGATTGAGTGGGCTTGGGTTTAATGCGCGAATACTGTTTCGCGTGTGCAAGACTTTGGCGTTACGGTTTTTCGAATACTTGGAGTCCTCTGTGATGCGTGACGTACGAATCTTGACGCTCTGGACAGTGGATGGGGGTGGAGTTTATGGGAGTTTATGGAGTTAATAGAAGACGGGGATGTGATACCATGTGCTTGTATTAATGTAGAGTAGTCTATTCTAGTTAAACTGCTTGTGAAGAGCAAGGATGTGCTCGTCGCTATGGCAGTGTATTATTCCTTGTAAAATACGTTAACTGGAAGCCTGGTTATTGTGATTCCCGGCGGCGATAGCTAGTATCTAGTCTAACCCCCATAGGCAGCTTCGGACATAACCACCAATGTGCCAAATCCGTATCGGTGCCTGTGTGATGTTTTCAACAAATTATGTGCATAACACATCACTCTTAGAGAGTGATAATTGGTGTTGTTGCATATGTACCTGCATCGTGAATCTCAGCTCCGTTTGATGACACGGCAGGTTTGAGGATATGCATGGTCTGTATCAGTATCAAGGAGAGCGTCTCATGTCAAGATAGTGCAGACGAGTATGCAAATGGATATGGATATGGGAGCCTGTACATATACGGGCCTTGGGGCCTCGAGAGATCAGTCAATCAAGAAGTCATTCAAGCATCTAAAGTAACAGGTGTTGCTGTATAGTACGAGTTGGGAAACTTATTACCCACTTCAAATCACTGTACTAATTCCCAAATTAACATTCAGCTCAAATGCTACTCTGGGCTTTATACGTCACTATTTTCACATTCAAATAATTAATGTATCCAATTTGTTATATGAGTAAATACAGTCTTGTAGAGGTGGTAATGGTCACCATCAAGCGGATGGCTGGTATTAACCCCAGAGCGCTCGCTTCCCCATAGAACACGCTACCAAGAGCCGATTACAATCCAGGCCCGAGGTTAGGTTATCAAGGAGCCGACTACCATACCTGGGCCCAAGGTCATTTGGGAGCCGACTACCATCCCCTAAGTTATCGAGCCTGAAGCCGAGGACCACACTAAGGCTCGATGTTATCAAGCTTGAAGGCAGAGAGCCTTTTGTCTAATCCCAAACGGCCTGCGGGCCAAATCCCGAGTCAACAACGATCTTGTCTCGAACCCAGACCTCATTACTATCCCGCAATATTGAGTCTCGTACCTCGGCATCTAACAAAACTCATGCTTCAGTCAGTCAGTTTGCCGCAAACGGAATCTTCAGCCTAGCGGAGCGAATTAAGGCTGGGGCTCTGTTGGCCGGGTGCGAGACAACTGACGATCATACACTCCGTTCCCCATACCATTTCGTGTCAGATTTCTTACATTTATAACTTTTCTCCCCTAACGGAGACCCTAGTCTCGGTCGGACGCTTTTTTCCCGCTACGCGGAAGCTGTAACTTGTTGGGTTTGTTGGGTGAGCGGCTAATTGAGACTACGAAGACCATCTAAGTCCGCGTCGTGCCCATCATTCTCTTAGAAGATTGAGTCATCAACTACACCAGTTTTCCGCGTTGTTTAATTCGGAGCTATTGCAACCATGACCAAATTCAACGGAGACACTGAGCGTGCCCGGTGGAACGTTACCGGAGATATCGACCTCGTCAGAATCCGTATTCAGACCACATCGGAAATCCTACTCCAGCTATGATTAACGATCATTAAATGAACTGAACCATTTGTTCCCAACGGGCCTGGCGGACCCTTGAGCTTTCACGGGCTTTCGGGCCGGCCGGGCTATTACTCTCGAAGCCTGCGCTAATGGCGGGCGTCCGGTCTACTCTGAAACCCTGGCGGCCGGCTTTAATATGGTGATGCCCGACCCAGCCTGTTGGGAATACTGAGCCGAACACGGTTCAACTTTCTGGCAGCTCCTGGTCACATTCCACAGCTGTCGAAAGAGAAACGACGTACGCAATTGGAGTCTAGTCAACATCTGATGTCGGATTACGCAAGAGTCACGGATAGTCGCGTACTGCACAAGGGAGGCACAATCATGTGTCCGTCAACTTGCATGTACTAAAATGTGGGTTTTAGACTGAGTTCGAGAACCTGAAAGGGAATCTCAATCATCGGAGATACTCTACAGTTTTCCACTGCACCGTTCAATTCGAGTTGCGTCCTGGAAATTCGACTCGCATCAACCCACGCCTATCACTATACTTCTCATCATACGACTAATCTCAAAACAGTATAAATTACTCAAACACCAAAATAAATTAAGCATACAATTTCTCAGTCAGCTCGACACCAGCAACCTCGGGGAGAATAATTTGTGACCAAAAGATGCAACTGAGCGTTCTCAAAGCAAGAAATCAGAGCAAATGGGTTAGCATACCAACCTGGTATGCTAATTGGATCGTAGGTACATAGTGATTCGCAACTTGTTCAAAATGCAACTTGAATTCTCTATAATCTTAATTTCATGGCTGACATCCTAATTTATTAGCGAGACCACGCTCGAAAACCAGCTGACCGACAGCTTGCGAGCGACGAAAACATCTAGGAACGAGAGAAATTTGAGACTAGAATGCACACATGTATTCACTTACATCTGACCAAGATCCGTTGTAGTAGTAGACTTGTTGGCAATTGTGATGCAAAATCAATTGCCCTACAAGCACCCTCACTTGCTATTGAAGCAGGAAGAGCACATTCACATATTTTCGCACACACTTATCATCCACCCCTCACTCCTTTCTTCCCTCCCTTCTCTCGGACATCAAACTTTCTTTCGATCGAGCCTCATATTTCCTTCACAGCATCGACCAAACCACCTCTTTTCCTGAAACACTTCGGACACCGAGAAGACGACATGTGCTGGTGGTGCGGAGGAACGACAGCCCAGACACGGGAGCACCTCTTTCGCCACTGCAGGCGATGGAAAGAAGAACAGCAGGAGCTCTGGAGAGAGGTCGGGAAGGCGATGGGCTGGAAAGTGAGCAGATGCCGGAATATCCAAATCTCTGAACTGTTCTCCATGGAGACATGTGATCAGGCGGTGATGGACTTCCTGGCGGCGACGGACATTGGAAAGTTTCCGCCCAAGTGAATTAGTTACTGGGGATTGATGAGACGTTCTTCGTTCTCTTCCTTTCTTTTTTCTTTTCTTCGTTCCTTTGTCTGGTGAGCTTTTAGGTACGGTCAGTCTCTTCTTCTTTTCATTTGTCAGCGGGGATGAAGGGTAGTGGGTGGGGATCTCTGCCACCTTGACCGGCTCGCCCGGAGGCGGAGGGGAATTTGGCTCTGTCATACTCTAGTTAGAGTGAATACAGTATGAATAAAACAAACAAACAAACCACCTCTTTTTGTCAACAACCAACAACACACGTCGCAATCTAATCTTCCTTCCCATTCCAGCTAACTAATATTAGCTAGAATGGCCATGACTAAAACTCCCGCGGCCTCATTGCACTCAAGTCGACCGGGTCCTGCACCCTTACGATATCAGTACCTAAGGGGATACTGAAAATAACTCCGAGCTATAAGGGGTTAGTTCAAGACTTGAACCAGTCGAGTGTTCGACCGATATACGCCCTCCAGAAAATGTCTCGGTTCTCCTTGTAGCCAAAGATGCCGGCGAGGAGCCAGAGGGCGGCCTCCCGGTCTTCTCAGAGGGGATTTTTGAGAAGATTTAGTGGCATGATTAATGCCCTTCTAGGAGGGTAGGTAATGGTGGTGGTTAAGGTTCCCACGGGGTTTGAACGATTGGAGTAGCCTGAAGAGATGAAGGGGTTTGAGGCGGAGGAGGAGGAGAAGGAAGAGAAGTTTTTTTTTTTTCTTCGTGTATGTTTTTAATAATTGGCCATTGAGTCCCAACAGACACCACCGAATCAGAACAGTTTGATAATGTTAAGACTATCAAAACACCATTGATCCCACACCTACGGAGTTAGATATAGCTATACCCGGCGTGGACCATCACGATCAAAATGACGGGATATTCTGCTCACAGACGTTACATTGGAAGTCTGAAAGCAGATTTTTCGGGTTATTTATGAGTCCAACACCTCGCCCTCCGCAAAGAACCAGAACGATGTAAGGCAGTACACCTTAATCGGCAACCTATTGGGAATTAAGTGCAGATGGATAGTGGCTATGGTTGCACCCTACGAGAACAGGTCTTTGGTTACTGGTCATAGAGGACTCTGGTTCCCGCACGACCTACATTTGTGAACAGGTAAGTGCACTGAGATAATGCAGGCTTATTGTAAAGCTATGTAGGGTGTACTAACTAACAACCTAAATCAAAGAGGAGTGTTGTGAATTTGGACGACTAAAATTTTGCTTCAATCGACTATTAGATTTTGTAAGAAAGATGGCAACAAGCATCCAGTTCACCAACAGACAGTTGATTCCATTAAAACTCCTCTCGAGTATCTGCCCTGCACAATTAATACCATTCAGACCAAAAGCTAAACAATACAAAGGAGTCATCATCCACTGACCTAATCGCCGTCCCGGGCTTGTGTCATTCAAAGAGTACTGAAATTTGAGCATGCCAGAAGATTTGTTGGACCTTTCTATTTCGATCATCACACTACAATCCAAACATATTATCTGCGTTGTCCTTGAGGATCCACTCTCACCAGAATTTCTCACGCATTCCTATCACGGTATGCCAGCTTAGCCTACCCTTCCCGTCGCCGTCATGATAATGCTTGGAGAGCGCCTCCCTCTGGAACTCTACTATATGGTCACCGCCTATATCCCCTCATCGGATCTCTTACACCTTTGTCAGACCGACCGTCTTCACTGCTTCACAACCCTCCAGTTGCTGAACCAGCATGACACCCAGGGTATCCTCATCTACGCAATCAAGCGCAACTCCGTGGACTATTTAGTTCCACGCCTCACGGCAGAGATGCTAGAATTCAACTTCAAAGACATGATCATTGCACAAGGCATTGTTATCCGGTCGGTATCGGCATGGTATGGAGCATGGGACGTGATAGATTTACTTTGCGCATCGGGAATGCGACTGGGGTGGAGGAGAAAACAAGTCCTTCTTACTGAGATGTGGTGGGAGCGGGTTCATGGAAAGGGGTTTTATTTGGTCAAGCCGCATTCTTATGTGGTTTGGAGGGTCTTGATGTTTCATGCGGGGTCCGTGATTTCGCGGTCTGCGAAGTTTGTTGTTTTTAGTCATTGAGGTTGGAAGGATCTTTCTGGGTTGATCAGGATCATACTATAGCGCTCGGTAGGCCAATTGACGGGCATATGACATTAGAGGATATAAATTATAGGCAGAGAATTAATAGCAGAATGTGCGTAGTATCATGGGGGCGAAAGTACCTATTCACGTACCGTCGTGGAAAACAAGTGACTGAGTTCTACAGCTATCAACTTACAAAAATGGCACACTTGTTTTTCAACAGTCCAAGCGTGGTTTCGCTTTTACAACAGATGTAAGTGTAACTTTTGAGTCACAGAGATGCTATTACCGCTTTTTTGGCACCATATTGTATTCTGTCAAACAAATTCCACATCAAACCCGGTATATCTAGACCTTGCATTTATCTATTGCAAAAAATTCCCAACTTTTCGCAATTTTAGATTAATAATTTGGTGGAGTTCAAATGGATTTTTCTGTTGTGACGCTGAATATTGCATTAGCTTCCATACTAATAAAGTGCAATCAGTAACCTTGAATTTCTACTGCTTTTTAACACCTATTAGTCTGCTAATTTCTAAAATTTGATATATATTTCACTTAGAATACTATAAAGCATTGGTAAATACCTTTTCTTTCTAGGGCATCGGTTGTTAATAAAGAGCAAGTACAAAGTAGGCGTTCGGCATTTATTTATTTATTTTTGTTGGGGAAGGCCAAGATGACGAAGACTTTTACTACGGGACTATAATTACCTTGAGATGCGTAAATTTTGAGTCCTTGCTAAGACGCTAGCTACCCTCGTATACTAGACATTCCGGGTTCCTTCGCCGTGAAAGATATTGCGAGCGCCAGCCGACTTCCACAATTGACAGATACTTTGGTCGTTTATGCATGTCGAAATATAGAAGGGGAGAACCGTGTGAATAGACTTAGGTACAGAGTGTTAAGAGAGAGAAGAAGAAAGACTAGAAATATTTTATATATATACACATGCTTTGTCGGCTCGAAGCATTCTCATTGGCTGACTTGTGGTACGTACCTCTAAGAAGGATTTTTATTGGCTGACAACCCACAGCTTCAATCATTTCGATGGCTTGGCATACCC
>Ga0307512_10003752_pt1 | contig 17188 bp, 20 predicted proteins | sample 14_EM_MG_FD_200267 | JGI IMG/M metagenome (GOLD analysis project Ga0307512, IMG submission 200267) | Populus trichocarpa ectomycorrhiza microbial communities from riparian zone in the Pacific Northwest, United States - 14_EM | ecosystem: Host-associated > Plants > Roots > Unclassified | place...
GATGTACCGATGTATACAATCATGCTGCAGGCTGCCGTCCAACGCGCGGTCATCCTCGCGTGCAAACGTGTGAGTTCCATCACTATTTGCCGGTCTGGTAAGGTCAACCTACGTGTTCACGTGGTAGTGAATCTGATGCAAACTGCTGGATGGAACGCGAGGGATGAACGTGTCACGCATCTCGGCCGAGTCGGAAGCGTCACACAGAGTGATCTGCGGCAAATGGAGATTGATATTGGCGAGCGCTTGGCTATCAGAGGCATCCATGCCCGGGGTGCGGATCTCGCCGAACGGACAAACCCGACTGAAAACCGCTTGACGATCATCAGCAGTACTGTAGACCACACCAGGGGACTCGATATCAGTGCGCTATGCGCTCGGTGGGGAAATTGGGTTCGTTTGTTTCCCTGCACACATGTGGTCTATGAAGCGAATTAGAGGATTGCTCATCGTCGCAGCGAGGATCACATCTTCCATAGATCTTTTCCAAAAGTCATCTATCCATTCCATGATCTCTGTCTCGTCTCCACACTCCAAACCCTTTCTACTAGCCGACGGAAAGTTCCCAACTAAAGGATGGCTCGGACCCTTACATACATGCGCCGGGGCACGCAAAGCGGGGTCGCTTCCGAGACCCTCGTGGTCAAAACAATTCAAGGGATTTGCCGGAACGTCCTCAAGATATGTGGATTTTGTGGAGGAAGTCCGAGTCGGTCCTCTTGGTTGACAGGATGTGGAGCTGTTGATGGGAGTGTTTACTATCAGCCCCTTTCCTCCCCCGAATGATCTCGAGGAAGGAAGGAAAGGACCATCCGGCGGTCACAAATAGCGCGCACCGAGTGTGTTCTTATCAAAGCTTTGCTGGGGTCATGCGGTGCACTCCAGATCACCGCTCAAGTTTACACAAAGCGCTGAATACTTCCCATTTCAAAGAGATCACGTATGGGGTGGATATTTTTGAAAGAGGCCCCGAAGTTTTGTGGTGTCAGTTCTTGGCCGGTGAGCCTGACGCGAGATAACCTCGGGCGAGCTTCGAGACGACTCGTAAAACGAAAGAGGTATACAACGTAATCTGGAAAAGCCGTCCCCAGTACATAAATATAAAACGCGCCGTATAATACATGGATATCACGATTGCTGGCGCTGACATGTCGTTAGAATATGATGCCCATTCACGCTACCGAAAAAAGGAGCCATCCCTCAGTCACTACATTCAGCAGAATCACGTAGACATGGAGCGAACGATGAGCTGCTTGACTCGGTGCCAGACGTATCTTTTCTTACTCTTCGTATGATCCCCATTTACGAAGCACCCAGGGACCCCAGTAGGAGACGATGTAGACCCACCCACGACCGAGGCTTTCCCTGCGTCTGGTTTATCGACTGCGAGGTTCTCCCTAGTTGGGTGGTCGGTTCGAATTGTAAAGCGGCTCTTTTTGGTGGCGTTGCCATCTTTGATTGTGCTTTTCTCTTTTGCTTCGGTCATGTCCTCCGGTTCCAAGCAATAGAACGAACTCGCAGGGGCGGTTGTGGCGGTGAACAGAGACGACCTCCCATCTGTGTCCGAACGCGAAGCTGTAATGATGCGTCGCATAAATTTCGTCAGTCGTTAGATGACAATGGTGTGCGGAACGAGCACAAGCGACTTCACTTACATGAAAGGGTTGTGAAAGACGGGTTTTCGGGGACTACGGAGCCGTGGTTATCGATAGTATCGAGTCGAGGTGTCGCCACCTCAATCGCAGAGTCAGAGGTCCGAGTGATTTTGCAAAACCTCCTCAAGATTTGCGAGATGTCCGGTCTCTCCGCCCTATCCTCCCTCCAACACTCCCCCATGAGCTCCCACACGACCTCTATCATCCCAATCTCCTCAGCGTTCTCCGGCTTGAGAGGACGCTCACCCGAAATCACGGCGAGCATGATCTCCGTTTCCCTCTTCGGGTAGAAGGGCCATTGACCTGTCAATACCTGGTACACTGTCATACCCAAAGCGTAGATATCCGCTTCTTTGGATGGAACCCCCTTTTCTAGACCGAACTTGGTTGATTGAAGGAGCTCGGGAGCCATAAAGGACACCGTGCCGGCCTCTTCGCTCTCCACTTTCACCGAGACGGTTGTTACGCGGGTGAATCCGAAGTCTGCGAGTGTGGCTCTGGGCGGATCGTGGTCCGAAATGAGAATGTTTGGCTGATAACACGCATGGTTTTCATGTTCGGATCTTCCGCGATAGTTAGAGGGCTTACCCCTTTGATGTCCCCGTGCGCTATGTTACAGCTGTGGAGATACCTGACCCCCTTGACCACACCCACAAACTACATGCCGAGAGCGTGCAAAGTGAACTCTTGCTTGGGCGACGGGGGATATTCAAACTTACCAGGCGCAATCGATCAATATCGGGGTGTTTCACTAGATACTCAGTGATGTTTCCATGAGGCATCCAAGGTGTGACAATCGCAGGCACGTCATTACGGTAAAACACGCCGTCGAACCTGAGGATATATGGACACGACACGTGTTTCCAAATGATCGCCTCCCTACAAAAGCGCTATTTGTCGTCAAGTCAGCCTGTGCGCACGTGTTTTGCTGCCCGCTCGCCCCCTGTGCTCACCTTCTTGAGTTTTGCGGCACTCTCCTGATTTGATGTTCTCAAAACCTTCACAGCCACGGCTCCGCCCTCATGTGTCCCCATGTACACCTCGGCGCATGTTCCGGATGTATGAGGGCTCTTTGGGAGCGTTATCGTGCCCGGATCGATCCAATAAGAGCGAGGGAGATATTGAATGCTGCGAGAGAGTCTTGAGACCGTGGAGAACACCTTAGAGCGTGCTTGGATATCTGGAATGGCCCTGAAGGCATCGGACGATATGACCTAGAGAGTGATGAGGACTTGACATCCAGGAACCCCGGTTCGGTTTCACTCACTTTGTCGAGACACTCGATTACTAACACCGCAGTATCTCCTGTCAATTCTAGGATCTCGTTCCGTTGGGAATCTTCGGCGAGCAATTCCGTCAATTCCTTGACTAACTCGTCCAAATTGAACTCTCCGGCCTCGAGCTGTCTCTGATTAGGAAGGGAGAGTACGACATCTGACGTTGCCACAAAAGCCGCGGAGGGAGAGAAGATAAGAGGTTGTTGTTCAGATATCGTATGATGACAAATCAACCGTGTGGGAGATGGCTTACTAGAGGTTGAAGGTGAAAGCATTGTGGCAAGTGGACGGGACGACCACGCGGTTAAGGTGCAGTGGGGGATTGGATCAAAGCTGTGGATAGCGCTCGACACACCCGTAGCTCAATCCCCTTTGGAAAGACCACGAGGCGCCCATATCTGTGGAACACGCTTAGGCCACGCTTAGGCCATTATCCCCGCTGGGTTTGAATTGAGTTGCTGGCCAGTGAATCCGATGCAGCTTTGACCTCCTAGCCATAAGAAGTCCCCACGTGATAGATTGAGGATACAACGACACTATACCCCAGCTCAAGAGGTGCCAGCCTGTCCGAGCCGGGGGTGGCACCGAGTCGGGAGTCCGGCGTCCGGTGATTCCCGTGTGGCGTAAATCGTAGGTGGGTTGTAGGTTTCATAGTAAAACCCGTACGCCGTCATCGAACCTTCCGCGAATTCGCCTCGATGGTCTGGGGATGCGGTGTGCGAAGGTCACTTGAGCCGCCGGGTGAGGGAAGGCAAGTTCGCGGAGTTACAATTTGATTTCCATTTTTGGACCATTACATATTTTGCATCGGTTTGAGCCACACCGGTGCCACACCAAACAGAGCTTTGATCGAGGACGCCCACAGTACAAAGCCTCCGAGTCTTCCCTTTGTTCCTCCGCTCCGTCACACACTTGGCAGAGTCCTCATTGTCTACCCATCTTTGCCCAAATGGACTAGGGCGAGATCAATGTTATTGGCGGTCTCCGCCACCACGCCACACGTGATGTGGCGATTGTGCTCCAGCCCCATCAATCGGTCGACAGCAAAGCACGTCCACAAAAAAATGGTTTCATCTTCAATCCGTCTCGCTCTCGAGTCGTAGCTCCCCTTTGCTAGTTGCTCCCGAGATTGACTTCGATAGAACCGACGGCATGGTAACCGATCCGCTTCATCCATCAATCCCACCTCGTCGCGGGATGCAGGAGAGGCCTCGAAAGACTCAGTGCCAAACCCACATCGGGAACAAAGACGTGGGAGATCCCGTTAGGTGCCAGATTCACGACCCGGGCTGAGTTGGATTTGCCTGGCAATAGGAGGATGTTCAATAATTCTGTAGGGGTTCCTAATCATTCCCATCCCAAACCGCTGACATCTGAAAGGCTCTGTTCCGGTCTCCCCTCGTGCTTTTGTTTCAGCTTCCGTCAAACCTCAGCTCCTTCCGTTGCTCTCCGCCGTCTCCTTCGCTACGCTCGATCCGGTCCTCACAATACTCACCTTCCGCGGCAATAGATGGGGGTGATCGCTAAGGTCTCTTTGTTCTCGCTCAGCATATCCGATGTCACCCTCCACAACCTTCCCTTCTACGCCTTGTACCTCCATCAGGTTCAATGGCCGCAGTATCACGGAGTACGATGAGTTTGAAAAATCCAACTCCGAACGCGACAGCCCCTTGTTCGCGCCCTTTTTTTCTTTCCAAACCGTACGGGAAATACGGATCTTATGGGCGGTGGCCAAATGAGGTTTTATTCCAATAAAGTTGACAGCATATTGCAGATCATAGGGCGGCTCGAGGAATATAAGACGTGCAATTCATACAGCCTTCCTTCTCCCCATCACCCCCGTCCCTTCCCTCACACTCTTTCTTCGTATATATCACATCTTTACTCCCCGGCCCGCAGGTTCATGGCCAACCCTAACTTCCAATTCCCTCAATCCTCAAATTTCCCCTCACGTCACGGTCCGTGTGCGCCCCGCCCGACGTGTTCTTTCAGTGTACAGGGTTAACACTTCTCGACAGACGATGAACAGATGAACTCCAGCTTGAATAACCCAGGTTATGGGGGTGGTGGCAATATACAGGGTGAGCCTACTTGAAGTTCCTTTGCCATTTCCACACCCAACAAACGTGAACCCATGTAGTCGATCGCCACAATATCCCTCAAGGCTACGGTATGGTTTACCGGTATATGTGTTGATTCACTCCTCATGATTGAACGATACAGGACCCGACGAACGCGTTAATCAGATGGATGGTACGGGGTGGGCCACCTCACAGTTTACGGATTTTACGCATAGCAGGGCAACGTCAGACCATTCGCAGGCGATCAGCCCGGGCATGCAAGACCACCTCGATTGTAAGTGGAGTTTTTGATGCATGACATTGACCGTCCCTCACGGTGTGGGATATGCTAGTGTACCCTCGTAGGCGTTCCGTCCCAGCCAACGTCCAGTATGCCCAGTACGACTCCCACCCGCAACCGGCCCAGGGTAGCCACATGGGGTCTCAAATAGTGCAAGACCCTTCGTTGGTGATGAATTATCCGTACCAGCAACACCCAGCGTCATCAATGCCCCTAAGCCAATTCGCGCCTCGTCCGCTAACTCCACTACGAATCCCCTCAGCTGCCAGTGGTCCTATTCTAGGTTCACATTCTGCTTCTCCTTCGTGGTACGCTCCCCAGTCATCCTCGCCCCCGCCCTCTCAGCTGGATCCTGGTTTCACACCTGTGAGTGACCGTCGCTGAATTGGGTGAAAGATAAAGGAGATTAACCTTATGTGACGTGACTCAGAGCACGCACTTTTCCCTTCATTCCAATTCAGGGAGCATCCAAGGTCTCGATACAAGCTATAGTGGCAGTGGTGGCGCAGACCGCACCTCGAAGTCAAATTTACGTAGGCGTTCTTATCGAAACAATGACACGCGACAAACCTCGTCAACGTGGGGACAGATGCAGGGAGCAAGGTCCTCTGCTGACCTTCCTCCGGTCGCATCGGGTAGTAAAATTCCACCCGAGAGTCCAGACTCTGCGACATCTCCCGGCGCAGAATCCGATCCCTACCGCAGTTTCCCCAACACTCCTGCTGACACTAATGGAGCTATGTCCGAGGAGCTCGACGGGGCTGCACAGGTAAGCGCTCATAAGATGCGTCTTTGTCTCTGGGTCATGAGGGTCTACTCAACTGAGCCGTACTGATATTCGTTATCTTGTAGAAGAAGCAAAAACAGATGCTCAAGAAACGGGAGGACCGAAAGAGGGAGTCTGATCAATTGGAGAGGGTGAAAGAGTTGTTAGGGTTGAGAAAGGGGACAACGAAGGCCGACACCTTGGAAAAAGGTAAGTAAAGGACCCTCCGACCTTTCACCGTCCATCATTTTCCCAGCAAAGGAAAGACAGCTGAACTTCTGCAACTTTTTTGGCGCATAGTTATCGAATTCCTCGGTGGAGACGTTCCTCCCCGAAAGAACGAACCCAACGCGGCTCTGCCAGGGAGAGATCGGTCTGTACGCGCTAGGCAGGTTTCTGCCGCCCGACATGACATTTCCAAGCTGTTCGATAAGGTGGGAAAATGCATGGGGCACACTGATCACACGCCACCGAAACGCGAGGTGCTGTTGGAAGAGGGTATGGTATTCATGGATTCTCCTTTATGCACTCTGTTGGACTGACTCTTTTGGGGATTTTAACGCTGCCCCCTTAGTCGCAAACGAGATCCAACGGAGAAAATTATAAGGGACCCAACCTCCTGGTCCCCAGGGGCTTCAAGGACCGGGTGGAAGCCACTGGCTGGCCTAACGATTTAACACGATGCTCTACCAGATGCTGGCTCGTCGGGTAGCATGCAGCTTCGAGACGGAAGATACCCCCTATTTCTTTCCCTCTTCCTTTCCTTTCTTCTTTTTCACCCTCTTTTAATCCTTACGAAATAACGATCGTTTTCTAGAGTTACTATTTCCCTCCCGCCCTCTTTTCGCTTACATTATCACCGGATTATTCCTTCCTGCGAGTATTATGCATTTAAGCCATTGTCACTACACTCTCTTTTTTCTTATCTCAGGGACATTCGTCGGACTACCGCCTACCTCAGGTTATATGTATTAGTGTGATTACGGTTGCTCTCGTGGAGCGCCATGAGATATTGATTAGATTCGGCGTTTCCCACGAACCTTTTCACTCGCCGTGGTCTGTAACGCTCCCGGTCCAAACGTCTTTCGTTCCTTGCGAAAGCTCTCAACCGAGGAAACATCTCGATTTCACAGGATCAAAGCGATGCTTTTACTGGCAACCCGAGCACTCTTCGGTTCCCGAACGGTCGTTCCTGGGAATTATATCCTCGCCTCATTCCTGAGGCACGCTTGTAATAGCATTGGTTCTGGTACAATGCTATCAGTACGGACGAGCGGTATTGGATGATATCCCGTGTTGGGCTAAATCGGATTCTAATCTGGAAATGCCTTAGGCCCGAATTGTCACGCCGTGGCGGCGTCTTCCATCGCATTCGACTGATAAAATCCCCCGATGCTAAACGCTAAACCTCCTGGCAGTCACCAACTGTATTCGTTCACACTCGATTCTAGTGCAGGGACGGATTCCATCAAAATCTAGACTACCGGTGCGCATAAGGACACAAAACATCGTTGCAATCAGAAACTGATAGACCTGGGGGAAAAATACATCCCTATTCCACGAACTAGTTCAACTTCATCCCCACAACCGTAAGGGAGCTTTTTGTTGTCCGTTAGATCGACTTTTGGCGGAACGACTGTAACTTCTGGGGAATTTGAAATCGTTTGTGCCCATGGTCCATTCTTAGTTTAGTTTGGTTCGGGTTCCGAGGACCTTAACGGGAGCCTGTGCAGTCCACTCCAGCTCGCTTCTGCCACCTGCAACACGAATTGAGGCATCTACTCTCCTAGTGAGGTTCAGGTTCTCGCGCAATTATTTTGGTGAGGATTGTGGGCGCTGGTCCCCCCCAGTCTCACCGAATCACGAACTATCTCTACGCCATCTGATCCTCCGAGCACAGCATCCACTCAATGTATTGAACCACCATCACCAGAGGCTCTGGGGACTGTTACCAGACCCTTCGAAGAGGACTGCAATACCCGAGACATCCGTCAAACGAGCGGGAACCAGTTCTGGGTTCCAAACGGCTGTGCCTCATCATTCCAAGGGCGTCCCCCATACAATACCTCCAGACTTTTCTAGTCCCTATTATCCGAGTAAGTCCCACGTAAGTTTGGGTTTCGCGTGATCGGTTGTATCACTTGATAGCTGTCGGAGCGAGGATGATAAAGACATACGAGACTTAAGAGGGCCACTGCGAACTTGTGAGCATTGTTTAAACACGGTAGTATCTCTGACGGACTCACGGTCAGATGGAGTTGAGGTGGATGCCCTCGTGAGCATGGGCCATCGCGAGTTCTCTGGTCATTGCGAGAACGGCACCCTGTACACAAACACCCAAGTCGGTTTGGAAACCGTTGGTCAACTCATGAACCAACCTTCGAGGCAGTATCTGCATATAGTATGATTAGTCAATGATCCATCATTCGGGGCGGGAACAATCACACGTACATGCTAGTTCAGCACCCGCGATCGCGACGAAACTCGCGGTGTTGATGATGCCCCCACCTTGGGTCAGCCTTATTCTTATTTTTCCTCATAGCGAGGATGGCGTATTTGCATCCCCGCCAAACGCCTTCGAGGCTGATCTGTATGATCAGATCCCAGATCTTCTCTTCCCTGTTCAACGCGTTTTCGTCTCCGGGGTGCATGATCCCGGCATTGTTAAACTAAAGAGTGCGAGGGAACACGGGTTATCGCTCGTCAAAACCCTTATCGTTATGTCGGCGATGAGGCGGGGGCGAAGCGGAGTCACTCTGGTGGGCAGGTGTGAGAGGGAAAGATGTACCATTATATCGAGTCGACCAAACTATTTAGCGGCGAGATCGACAGCACCCTTGATCTCTCCCTCGACCCCAACGTCGGTCTTGGTCGCGATGGCTTTGACGTTCGGATATCGAGTCGCGATCAAAGCTGCGACTGATTCGGCCCCTTTCGTCTTGCCTTTCAGCCCTGTTGATGGATTTCCTTAACACTGCGGAAAAACGTGACAGTGCACCTCCCCATGGGTAGGTTTGGTGAGGCAATCGAAATCGCAAGAGGCGCATTTTTCCGTAAGTACAAATCTGGAAAAGAGGATCCTTCAATTCGCTCATCCGGTAACCACACCAGTCGCTTCCGATGATAGTAGCTACATAACTGGGACCGACTTCAAGGTTGACGGTGGCCTCAGATCGTATTACATTACTCCAATCGGGGAGCCTCCGTTCTCCCCTCCCTCTAGTCTTGCCTAGAATCCCGGTCTGGGAGATAGTTACAACAGAAGATACTTGTCTCATTTGTACATGTTTTGTGCCTCAAAAACGAGATGAATGAATGTTACGTGTCCAACGGCACCCCTCCCAGACAAAACGCCCCCCACTCTCACCCCACCCTGGCTTTCCTGGCCTCGAGTCTAAGTTCCGTCCTCAGCCTTCCGACGTCATTATGAAGGTCTGTCTTGGCCTGTTTGAGAAAGCCGAGCATGAAGAGAATCTCGTAATGCACGAAGAGCGGGGCGAGGACGGACGCTATTCGGAGAATCGTTACATTCACTCCAGCATACATAAGCACGGAGGACTTACCTCCAAGTAAGTTATCCAACACAGCCGGAGCACGACCCTCATGAACGCCATGTCCATAGAACTGAATGAGCCAACATAAAGTTTGAATGATTGCGGCGATCCCTAGCGAACCGGGCTTGGACGCGTACGCCGTCGCGGTTAACAAAGTTGCCGCTGCGACTGGAAGATGGGACAACTATCCAAAGCATAAGAAGGATCGAAACGGGTCAACGGGTGTCCCTGATGTGCGTGTGATCGGTTGTCAGGACGAGTGACTCACGGCGACGCCTGGGGCGATGATGAAGTAGTAGAGTTCAACGGTTATAGCCCATATGGCCGAGTCGTTCAGGTCGAATGAGAGGTATGGCCCGAAGTCTGCATGGACTGGGGGAAGCATGTTGGGCTTGGGCCAGTGCGCTCCTATAACATAGCCGGACCTATCAAGACACAAGGCCACCACCAACAGGACCGGGCGAAGTGCATCAGTTCAATTACAATGCCCAGACGTAATAACGAACGATCTCTCCTCACCAGATGATGAGTGGAACACATGTGATGTGAATCCAGATGTTGGTCGCGTTCGAATGGTAAGCACCATAAAAGGCAAGTTGCTGCCTCAGGCTGAAGGCTGCGGGCGACATGCGGAGTGGGCGGGCGGTCGGACCGGTCGTATAAGGCTTTGGTGTATAAATGTACGGTTTGGTCCTGGGCGACGGGGGGTGGAGGGGCGTGGTAGATGGACGTTCGGGGCCAAGAACAGGGGATCACAGAGGTCACCTTAAGTACTTCGATTACTGGGAAGTCGTGCCAGCCAAAGGCACGATCATAGAGAAATTTCCTGCGCCCACATCGGCAAAACCGCCCCCCTCGGGTAGCGCTACCCGAGTTGAAAAAACTGGCCGGCGCTAGTGCCAAAAACTGAATAGGATTTTGCTAAGCGGTCGGGTAGCGCTACGTAGGAGGGGGCGGTTTTGCTGATGCACATAGTTGAGGATCTCCATGCAAGCTCCTTTCCAGGACAGATTGAAATTGGCCACCACCCTCATGACCTGGGTTATTCAAGCTGGAGTTCATTTGCTCATCGTCTGTCGAGAAGTGTTAACCCCGTACACTGAACGAACACATCGGGCGGGCGCACACAGACCGTGACGTGAGGGGAAATTTGAGGATCGGGGGAATCGGAAGTTAGAGTTGGCCATGACGTTAAACACTAAACGTTAGACGCTAACTAGAGATCGCCAAGCTGGACACCTGAACGTAAGGGGCAAGAAACGCAACGCTCTCTGCCGTGTGGCAGTCGATGGCTATAGCCTTTGAAGAAAATGGAACAGGTAAGGTTATGCGGCCACAGAGGGTATACTACGAACACATGTACATTCAATTACACGAGACATTATCAGCGCCGTTTTGAATCGACGTTGGGGGCGTGTGCGTGCTTTGGTGGCTCGTTTTGACCTACCAGTCATCACGTTCTTTGCCCGTCCAAACCAACTTGGGAGCCTCACCAACGCGATAGATCAGCTCCCCCACGAACTCCCTGAGTGATTCCACCTCCTGCACAACATCAACCCCCGGTTCCTTTTTCCAAACTACAGTCACCTCCCCGAGTTGCTGGAAGCGCTCCTTCCTTGCTTTTGTGCATCGGATAAGAGAAGAGACGTTTAAATCCCCACATCCAGTGTAAACCGTGAGCCTTTTCAATCCGGGAAGGAGAACCCCACCAGTCACCGTCTCTCCGAGCGTCACGAAAAACGGCTCCGTTTCACAACTGACAATGGTCAGGTCCTCCACCTTTGTTAGCACCTCAAACGCGCCATGAACCCTAGCAGCAGTCTGCTTCCAAGGCTTAGATTCGCTGTTAGAATAAGACTCGGTTCTCTGTCCAACCCAGAGCTCCCTGATCTGCAAGACGGAAATCGGGGAGAACGAGGTGAAGAAGTCCGTGTCGAAATGTTCCCGAGTCGTGTCGAAACACCAGAAGCCGAGGTTACCGTTCGGGCCCGAGAAGGTACACGAATTCGGCATTGCTACCGCTTTTGTGATTCCCCTCGTCACGGGGAGGTGATCTATGGAGGATGGGTGGATCCGTGCGGCGGGGGAACCATAGCGATCAACCGTCTCGCCCGTGAACATTCCCTTCAACGTCATCTCTGTACATTTTGGGAGGATGAGATGATCAATGAGGCCGACGGTAGAGGCTGTCTGGTCGAGTCTGAGTTCCTGCAAGGCGGCAAGGCAAACCCGCCTACGGGGGGGAGGGGTGGGCTGTTGAGGCGTGTAGTCGAAGGAGATTTCGATGAATTCGAGCGAAGGGCATCTTTCGAAGAAGGATGTCAGATCCTGAACAGAAATTTTTGTTCCCGTCGAAAAAATGAACCGCGTAAGGGCGGGGAGGTTAAAGTCGCGAAGGTTTGTGCGGATGGAGTGCAACGAGAGACTCGTGAGTTTTGGCATTCGTCCTCCGAAAATCTTCGGGAGTTTCACGTCCATTTCGGTGATATTGAAATCGTTTCCGATCTTGAGGTGCCTCAGCACTGGTGCTGGTGACGAGAAGTTCCTCAACAAGCGTTCGAGGTGATCGAGGCACGAGGTAATCGATAGCTCCCGGAGGCGAAGTAGGTTGTGGAGCGTGATGGAAAGGAAAGGTTCTACGTGATCCGGGTCTTCGAGGTAATGATAGATGTCGAGGGGTTGGTTCCCTGATCGACGGAGGAAATTCGCCTGTTGAGATTCGGTAGACTGGGAAAAGTCGATCTGCGTCCAAAGGCTTTGGGTAGAGAGCAACAAGTTCCTCCATGATCGACAAACGTGTGTCATCGTGATCAGAGGTTTGTTCATGGGGAAGTGACTGTACGACTGCCATCTTTCCTTCTCTCCTAATTGTGTGAAGAAGCGAGGTATAAGAACGAAGACATCCTTCGGCAACCGGTTTATAGGCTGCATGGTTGACTCGAGTGAGCGAAGCTTTGGCAGGACTTTCGTTTCCAAAGAACTTCGGACCGCGGTGACCTGCAAACACAGTTGTGAGTCGGGCGTTGCGATGGAAATCCCGGGCAGGTGATCGATTTTGGCACACCTCTGCAATCGTTACACCACTGTACTTATTTTTTCTATCCATTCTGTGTCAGTTCGCTCGTTGTCTATTGCGGTTGGTAGTTATAGGCGACACGTACCTGATGTCGTCGATGTGTTTATCCAGCTGCCACTCCAAGGATTGGAGGAGTTGAGACATCGAGTGGGGGTCATCTTGGTTGTTCATCGTCGTCTTTCTGGAGCCAAGATCGTTCATACGTGGTCTCTGGGCAAGAGCCTCTTGCAACGCGTGGCGCCATTTTTAAAAAAAAATTCTCCTGAGCAACGCGGTAGCCTGAACGAAACACCGGCAGATTCGGCACAAACATCGAGATCGGCAAGACCCGACAACGGCCAACATGGACCCAGGCAGCACCACAGCTCTAGGCATCTCGAAGTGTGGAACACAGGACAAGAGAGCAGACTGAAGTCTCTTTCGGCACTGATACAATTTTGGTTTCTAGTCTACAACAACCATCTTGTGTGAAAATATTCGATAACAATATCCTTGCCTTCTATCCCTTGATATCGAGTTGGCCATCCCAGACGGCTCTTAGATGCAGCAAAGCGGTCATCCTAGGCAGTTGCACCTGCAAGTTGAGTCAACGCTCCTCGAACCTCCTCGAACTGGAGCCTCCACTTCGCGTCGGTCCCTTTATTCGGCGCAGTCGTTGAACAAGTCTCGGCATTGTCGAACTCGTTCAACCTCCTCAGTAGCTTCTCATCCGTCCCAATCGCGAGGATGAAATCGACCCCGTTTGGAGAATCGAAATCGCTCGCCTCCAGAGTGAATGAAGCGGCAGTGAGACCTCCAGACACCCGACCCGGTCCACCAGGGTGAAGTATGGCCCCGATGGCCATCGAACGGGAGACGTTGTTAGGAATGACAAGGAAACTGTTGGCTCCGGGGATGATCCTCAATCCGTATCGCTCACCAAGGCTAGGAATCGAATTAGTTCCGTTCGCCTGATGAGCATATATGAACTAAAGGTTACCTATCAAAGATATGATTTTGAGCTTCGGCAGCCTGACGGAGTGCCCATTGACGATCGGCGGCCTGGTCAGAAGTTCCAGTCCAGAAGCGCCATACGATCGTCGCTTCCCTCTGTTCGATGTAGGAACCTGGGGTGCGTTCAGTGAACTGAATGCTTTCCAGTCAGTCACCCCATCAAACACGCGCAGACGCCGGTAGACACACATAGTTGAGGATCTCCATGCAAGCTCCTTTCCAGGACAGATTGAAATTGGCCACCATACTAATCCACTCGCTGGGGTGCTCGCGCGTAGGTAGCGTTTTGATGAAACATCCGTTCTCTGCGCTAGTGGTGGGGCAGTGCATCAGTAAGAGAAACAGCAGGGATATCTGGGTCCAGCAGACTTACATGAGTCCAATCCCTGGTACGTTATTGGCAATCTGGTCCATCCCTCCCTTGATTGGCAAACCGCTGAGCACCCAAATCTCGTTCATCGAGTCATTCTTCAGTTTGTTCAACAGGTAGAAGACATCCTGGGGGATGGTAAACGGCGTTCCCTGTTTGATAAAACCAGCGGGGGTCTTCCTCGTCCAAAGGGTATCTTCCAAATCAAGCAACAACAAGCGTTTGGCGCTATACTTATATTGTGTTAAGACCCTTGAAACGTCGAATTGGGCCACGCTCTCCACATCAGTCCCCCGCTGATGATCATTGTACGCGCGTATGACACGAGTGAGGAAAGAGTTCGTGAAGGTTTGCGCGGTTTGTGCTGCTACGTGTCGATGTAGATCCTTATGAAACCCCAAATTCAACACCACATTGAAGGGGCATAGACACATAGCGCTCACCAGCCAACTAGAAGCTGCCTCTTCATCCGACATCGTCAGAGCCTATAATTAATATTGGATTGGTTTCCAATTCACGTGAGATGTAGGAAAGGAATGACCGTGTAGATCGCGCTGGCGGTATTTCGTTTATCCCATGGGTTTATGGGGATGCATGAGCGGAAGCCACTATATGAATAAGTTCCAGTGAACTGTTCCCAAAAATGGTAAGCGATCCTAACTCGTCAGCGTGAGAACGAAATCTACAACCTCGCTCAGGATCAAGGGGCGCTTGCGTTCCTCTTGGCATTCGACATATTCGTGAGACCTCAACGCCATTCCTTCCCTCAAACTTGAAACCATGAATGTATCAGCCACGGTAAGCAAGGCAAGGTACTGATTGAATGTCAAATCTTGGGTATGAAGGAAAACTACCGGTTGGTAGGTGAGTGTCGAGAAACGGGAGTTGATTCGAGAGACAACATCAGCAACACCCCCCTGCAATTCGTTCTCGCCCGTGGTTTGGAGGGCGACCTGGATGAGGATGGTCTGTGGGGTAACAGGTGAATGCAGGTTCACAAACGACGAGCTCGGATTACCCTACCTTTCCTTGGAACTCGGGGTACTTATCTAAAAACGCCTCAAAGGCTTGAATCTTCTGACGCACTCCCTGCAGGTGGATCAGAAAATTGGTCCCGGATGCATGGGGATCGCACTCACTTGCACTTCATCTAGCTTGTCCCTTCCAACAATCAACTTCATCCCCGCATATCGCTGACGGAGCACTTGGACCCAGTGGGAAACCTCCGGATTGCGTCTAACCTCAATCAGCACTCAATGAATATCCAGGTCGTGATAAAGGTTTTTACCGCTTCTCCGATAAGGCGGTGACATCGATTCCAATCGGAATAGCAGCGACATCAACAAAGCGCTCCTCAGTCTGAATGCCCTTCGGAAGTGCTTCGAGGGCCAAGATCCTACTAACGGTTTGCCTGAGTGAAGGGTGTGTCAATGACATTGGGGCTGCAGTTTCGATGTAACAACCAACCTGAAGTGCCTTGCAAAGTTTGGGGTCTGGAAGGAAATCAAATCCGAGGCAAGAACACCACGCAGGAGATGCTCCCGGACAGAGAGACAGCGGAAAATTTCCGAAGACGGGAAGGCTACATGGAGGAAGAATCCGATTGGAGCATTGGGGAGTGCTTTGCGAACCATCGCTGATACAAGCATCAGGTGATAATCATTCACCCAGACTGGAAAACACGTGAGTGTGACGAAAACAGTGGATGAGTGTCATGTGTACGTACTAATATCTCCCTCGCGGTAATTAGCGATGATCACGTCTGCGAATCTCTGGTTCACCGACTGATATTGAGTCCAAGACGCAGATTCGTAGAATGATTTCGTCTTCGGAGCATCAGGAATAGCGTAGTGGAGAGCGGGCCAAAGAACCTGGACAGTGTAATCAGTCTCCGGGAGAGGACAATGTGATTAGTCGTGCCTGGTGACAGAACTCGTCGTAGCACTTCTCGAATTCTGCATCTGGAATCCAAACTGGGACGCTCTCCGCTTTCTCAAACATACGCCTGTCGATGCTACGTTTGATATTGTCCTTGAACGAGTCGGTGCGAGTGCCGAGAGTTCCAACCCAGAGTTTACGCTTGATCCTCGATCCCACGCTACGAACGGCATTGTACAATCCAACGTTGGCGTGGGGGTTAGATTCAGTGTGCCAAGCGGGCTGAGAGACTAAAGAATCATTGTCTGTTCGGCGATTTGCCGATAATGACCTCTGGCGGAGAAGCGGCGATTTGCGGGCGAACCGGGAAGACTGGGGATTAGTTCTGGTGTGAGTGGTCTGGTGTTCGTGCTTCAGCCCCGAATCAGGCGAAAGAGTGGCCGGAGATCCGATAGTTTCCTCAATGCTAGCAAATGGATTTGCCTGCTCGATGTTTGGAGTGAGAACCTGTGGAGTACCTATCCGTGAAGATTTCGTAGTCTGTTGTGGGGTTCGTCAACGAGACGATTAGCGCGTAAAGGATGGATTAACGATTCTAGCTGACCTTGTCACGCATGTCTTCTACGATACTTTTGAGTGGGGCAGGTACCTTGTTTCGTCCATAGGGAGGTCGTTCGGGGATCTTCAAGTTAAAGAGACTTGATAAAGGCAAATGGGTCGGGAGTGGATGTTGTGAGTGAGGGGGAGACTCGCCGAGCACCGCGGTCTGTGGCAGGAAAAGGCTGGCGATGATTACCCTATGATTCCTGTACGAGCTCATGGTGGTAGGAGAGAAACCAACGGAAATCGAAGCGGACCGTCGAAATCCTGCGATGATGTTATAAGTGATCTACGGTTCGCCGAAGTTACCTCGCACACTCATCCTCTCGATCCATCACTCGAGCGATCCCAGATGGGACACAGTTGTTGACAACGATAAGAAAAACTGCTGTAGACCAGAAAATTTTACGAAATTTTCAGTCGTAGACATAAAGTTTGGGCGAACTGTACGTACTACGGAATAATTTAAAGATAAAAAACATTGAAGGAGAGGAAGGGTAAACATGAGCGTGCCTCGCGGAGTTGTACGTATTAGTGGATAAGACTCATAGCTACACAAAACAAGAGAAGGTAAGTAGTACAATCTGCAACTCTGGGGCAATCCTTATGTAATGGTCAATGTCATAAATATCATAGGTGCAAGGGATGAATCGGTGAA
>Ga0307512_10003753_pt1 | contig 17185 bp, 25 predicted proteins | sample 14_EM_MG_FD_200267 | JGI IMG/M metagenome (GOLD analysis project Ga0307512, IMG submission 200267) | Populus trichocarpa ectomycorrhiza microbial communities from riparian zone in the Pacific Northwest, United States - 14_EM | ecosystem: Host-associated > Plants > Roots > Unclassified | place...
GGCTAATAGCGTGCAAACAAGATGGAACAGAACAAATGAAAACGGAGATGGTACCCACTGAGGGTGGAGGACGTATTCCAGCCCGATATCAAGACTTTGTGGATGTCTTCAGCAAGACAAAGGCTGAAACACTCCTGCCGCACCGGCCAATCGACCATGCGATCGACCTGGAGCCAGGCTATAAGTTACCATACGGGCGGATCTACAACCTCTCGGAGGTCGAACTCAAGACACTGAAAGCCTACATCGAAACACACCTGGCAAGCGGCTTCATCCAGCGATCATCATCACCGGCGGCGGCACCGATCTTATTCGCCAAGAAGAAGGATGGTGGTCTAAGACTCTGTGTCGACTACCGTGCACTCAACTTACGCACAGTAAAGAACCGGTACCCCCTTCCACTAATCTCGGAATTGCGAGATAGAGTACGCGGAGCTCGGATTATCACCAAGCTGGACCTCCGCAATGCGTATCATCTAATCCGGATCAAAGAAGGCGACGAGTACAAGACAGCATTTCGTACCCGGTACGGTCAATTCGAATACCGAGTCATGCCTTTCGGCTTGACGAATGCACCGGCTACCTTTCAAGCATACATTGACGATTGCTTGCAGCCATATATCGACAATTTCACCATGTGCTACCTCGACAACATCCTCATCTACTCGACCAACGAGGACAATCACAAGGATCACGTACGAAAAGTACTGGAACGGCTACGGGACTTTGGGCTTTATTGCAAGGCCGAGAAGTGCCAATTCGGTCTCTTGGAAGTAGGCTTCCTCGGATTCATCATTAATTCGGAAGGTGTGGGCATGGAATCGGACCGGATCTCCACAATCGAGGACTGGCCGACTCCGAAGTCAGTTCGAGATGTGCAACTGCTCTTGGGATTCACGAACTTCTACCGGAGGTTTATCCGGAAATATGCCAAGGTAACGACTCCTATATCGAACTTGCTCAAGACAACAGGATCACCAAAGTGGGAATGGACGCGAGATGCCGAACTGGCATTTCGGAAGCTCAAGAAAGCCTGCACCGAAGCACCGATCAACCAGCATTTCGACCCCACGAAGCCGATCATTCTGCAGACTGATGCAAGCGGCTTTGCAATCGCCGGCATTCTCAATCAGTACGACGGCTTCGGAACTCTCAGACTGGTCAACTTCTAGTCCCGAAAGTGCTATCCTGCCGAACAGAACTATGATACGTACGATCGGGAACTATTGGCAATTGTGGAAACGATGAAACAATGGCGGCATTACCTCGAGGGCGCCAATCACAAGGTCTTGATTCAGTGCGATCACAAGAACCTCGAGTACTTCCAAATTTCAAAAGTGCTGTCCCGAAGGCAGGCTAGATGGGCGGAGATCCTATCATCATACGACTTTGTTATCGAGCACTTGGAAGGCAAGAAGAACCCAGCCGATGGACCGTCAAGAAGACCCGATTATGAGATTGGCTACGAAAGACCGACTGCACAGTTACTAGCCACCCTGGCAACCAACATCACCGTTGAACCATACGATGACCTCCTACCAGCAATCAAGGCAGCTCAGGAGACAGATTCCTTGGTGATAGGTATGAAGTCAAGGATAAATGACACGTCATCAATAGGAAACTTGGACGCCAAGACTGGGGAACAATGGAGAAGGGTAGCTGGGGCTCTGACCTATGAAGGAAGGATATACGTACCGGAAGCTCTCCAGAGCAAAGTGATAAGTCTCTTCCACGATAACCCGGAATCTGGTCATTTCGGAGCTCTTAAAACTGCTGAGCTGGTATCTAGAGACTTCTATTGGCCGGCAATGGATACTACGGTGCGAAAATAGGTTGCTGGCTGTGAGCGATGCCACCGGATCAAGGCACCGCGGCACGCCCGTCATGGACTCAATATGCCACTACAACCGCCATCTCAACCATGGGAAGGAGTGACAATGGACTTCGTCACCGACCTACCGGAGTCGACAACATCGGGGTATACTGGGATCCTGGTAGTTGTTGACCAATTGACTAAGATGGTGATCTATCTGCCCTGCTGGAAAGACATCGACTCTCCGGAGCTGGCACGGATGTTCTTCGAGCAAGTTATATGCAAACATGGCATCCCAGACAATATTGTCACTGATCGCGGGAAAGAGTTTACAAGTTGATTTTGGGACTGAATCTGCTCTCACTTGAGCATCAACCACCGACTGTCGACCGCCTTCCACCCACAGACCGACGGCCAGACAGATCGGCAGAACCAAACGATGGAGCAGTACCTTTGGGCCTTTTGCAACTACGAACAGGATAATTGGGTCGAGCTCTTACCTCTGGCCGAATTCGCATACAATAACTCCTTTCACCACTTGACGCGAATGACGCCATTCTGGGCAAACTATCACTATAACCCAACGATGCAGTTCAAGCCACCGAAGGAGCCCATTTTCAGATTGCAGATACAGGCGGATACATGGGTGGAGGGATTGGAAAAGACTCACCGACTCCTCCGGGAGAACTTAGAGGAGGCTCAAGCACGACAATCGAAGTACGCCGGAGGAAAAGATGTGACTTTTAAGGTAGGAGAAAATGTGTGGCTTTCTGCTCGGCACTTCCGAACCAACCGGCCATCCAAGAAGCTCGATTACAAACGCACTGGACCGTACGCGGTATGTAAGGTCATCAGCAAGAACGCTTACAAATTAGACCTACCGAATACAATGCGGAAACACAACGTTTTCCACGTGTCGCTGCTCGATCTGTACACACCTCCAGTCGCCAGCCAGCCAGTCTCAGAACCATACCCTGTGGTAGTCGACGACTCAGCGGAGGAGGAATGGGAAATTGAACGGATTCTTGACTCCAAACGGCGCTACCGGAAGTTACACTATCTTGTACAATGGGCCGGCTACAATTTTCTACGCACCAGCTGGGAGCCTGCAAAAAACCTAGGGAATACCCAAGAACTTGTGGATGAGTTTCACCGAGATCAGCCGAACAAGCCACGGCAGTGAGGGAGGAGCAAAGGAGGCAGAGTCGGGAGGATGCTTTTTCGTTTGGTTTTCTTGTATCTAATTGGATGCCGGCCTGGTACAAATGGCTTTGGCACGGGTTTTACCACCTCCGGAGCCCAGTCAAGTGGATGTGGAGTTTCCCCGTGCGCCGGATCCGCCGAAAAGTGACCTTAATGGCACTGATCGGTCGCGAGACTTATGTTTATACTGGCATGTATGGAGATGATTGCTGCTCCTTTGTTTGCTTTCGCAGCCCGGGAGTTCTGCCATAAATGAGGGGGATGATGTAACGGCGTCATACAGCAGCGGGCACGTTATGTGTCCAGGGCCGGGTAACTTCAACCTTATATAGACGACTGCCATGACACTTAGATCCGTACCGATAATCTTACTACTTACTTCTACACTCGTGCTCACTCGCACTCGCGTGCAACCGTATCTAATTGATTACCATACATATCCTTACACCGCCGAGCGCAGGCATACGCGGCCTTACACGGGTTTGGAACCAAACCGAACCGAACCGCTGGTCAAAACCCGGACCGCTGGCGGGTTACCCGGACACGTTGCTAACACTACACCGCACTGGCTATTGTAGGTTCTCTTGCAATGCAATTAAATTTGAAGATTCGAATGGCATCTCACATTGGAGATGTGCTCAATGCCCTTGAAATCTGGCAGCCTCATACACCGGTGGCTCTACTCACAATATGAATCGGCATCTTGATGTTGCACATGGCATCCACAAAGATAATCCCATTGGGGCAGTTACCATGCCAGCAGCAGATGGCACGCTGCATATGGCATTTGCATAGGCAATTCATAAACTTCAGTTCAATAGACATCTTATCAAAGCACTGTTGATCCAATGGATTGTAACAAACAACATTAGCTTTCGTGTAGTTGAGCAGCGTACCTTCTGCCTTCTTCTGAGTTACTCGATGGCCTGTGTATGCTAAAACCCATTGTATAATTTTAGTCATTGTCATATGAGCCAAACATTATTCTCAGGACTTCTTCGTTTACAGCCATTCCAAAAGAACTTCCTGCCAGTGGCCACACCATACAAAATCGGATAATTGCACAATATCAACAAGGACAGGTGGAGATTGTCACCTGTTTGTATGAGACCAATTTCTGAGTGCACTTCAGGCTTGAACTGTGCACATCACCAAACCACCATGCATACTTTGGCATGGTGGGCCATTGGATCAGTGCTACAGGAGATTTGGTCACTGCGCAGTTGGGAATGGAACGCTTTCATGGACCTCATACTGGTGCAAATCCAGCCGAGATTATCTGGAAGCTTCTTGAAGAGGATGAATTGAGACACAAAGTAGGCTACTTTACCACTGATAATACAACCAACAATGACACTGCAATGTATGAAAGTGCAAAGCTGTTCAGTAAGGGTAGCGTAGCCTTCGATCTGGTTTTTGCTCTCATGCGGTGTTTTGTACATGTCATCAATCTTGTGGTAAAGCTATTTCTCTGGGGTCAGAATGCAGATGAAGTTGTACAAGAGCTTGGGGCTTTAGATGATGATGTCAATACAACACAAAAACTACAGCTCTGGCGGAAACGAGGACCAATTGGACATCTCCACCATATCTGCACATGGATCTCACACACGTCTCAGCAATGTGATCGTTTCACTGAAAAGGCTAAACAGATGGTTCCCAATGCTACTGCATGTATCCCACTCATTGGAAACATAACACGCATGCATGGAGATGTGGATGCCATTGAACGTGCTTTCATTTTACGGACTCCATTGGATGAATTTCTATTTACTGCGATCCAGGAAAATCAACGAAAAAAGCAAAGTAAATCACAAAACACATCTGCAGATGATATGTTGGATCCTGAGCTCATTGTCACAGACAAATTATCTGAGGATGACTGGGAGGACTTGAAATTCATCCATGATATACTGAGCCTGTTCAAAGTGTGGTCACTTCAGCTTCAAGGGCTCAGTTCATAGAAGAATCATCCAAACAAATTTGTTGCCGATGTTATTCCAGCAATGGATGAGCTCCTATCCCATCTAGAAGAAGTAAAGCACAACTACTCAAATGAATCAGTATACAGCAGCCATATCATCTCATCTATTAACATTGCCTGGTCGGTTCTCAATAAGTAGTATAGTCTGGTAGATAATTAGCCTGCTCTGTATGCCGCAGTGGCACTACATCCGGATATGAATTTGAAGTACCATTCCGATCAATGGAGTCAACGTCAAGACTGGATTGAATCAGCTAGAAGTCACTGTACCACAATGTGGGATACTGAGTACCATCACCTCGCTGAATTGTGTGATGTATCACCATCGCAGTCTACAACTATCGGTGCAATTCCAATGCTGCCACAAACTAAGCCTTCAATTCCAGAATGTAGGTGAAAGCGGGTGCAATTGACTATGGAAATTGCAGATATCAACCAAATGCTGCGGTTTCAATCGACACCAGAGGCAGAAGATGTTACAGATGTCATACATTACTAGGCAAAGAGATTGAACTCACCCCAATGGTCCCAGCTAGCCTGCATGGCTCTCATCATCCATTCCATTCCGGCGATGTCATCCGAAGCAGAAACAGTATTGTGTAGTTCAAAGTTATTGATATCTGATCATTGCAATCGTCTGGGGGATGGTGTGATATCTACAGTAGAAGGTCTCAAGTCCTGGGAGAGGGCAGGATTAATTGAGATGAAAGAGATCCAGCAGGTGGAGGACTTACAGGTTGTGCTGGAAAAACGGAAGGAATTGGTGAGGACTGGAGAGGTGGATATTTGGAGTCTTCGACTACAGTGATGAATAGTGTGGTGGGAAAATCTGTTTCTCACCGCCACCACAACTTTGGCATGGGGACGCTGGCAGGGGGGGGTATGGAGATAAAGGGATAACAGAGATGGACTGAGCGATGGCGAGGCATATGGAGATCAAGCGATCACAGAGATGGACTGGGCTATGGGGAGTATATAGTAGAGAGACCCCAGGGCAGATAGAGCTCATCTTATCATATAACGAAAATAGACACTCTATCTTTCCCAGTTCTTGGTTCCCACACAAGATTTCATTGATCCATGCAATTTGTGTGGATACTCACAGCCAGGTAGCATCACATCCTCTCACACTCATCCGATGCTCCTGGAGCCAGAACGGCTCTTGCTCAGAAATTCTCTTTGGATGCCGCGAGAGGAGCGGCGGAGTGTTGATGATGCGTTCTCTCTCTTCTAGCTCCCACCTAGTGTTAGCAACGGTTCCAAATTGGCGGTTCGGTTCCGGGTCCGGGTTGGAACCGAACTGGAACCGTTGCAATGGGTTTTACCCCATCAAAAAACCGAACCGCACCGAACCCGCGGTTTTTTGGCCGGTTCCACATTTTCGCAAACTCAGCGCTTTGGCTCCAATTAAGTATTTGAGTTGTGATCGTATCACAATATGATATATACGTAAAAGATGCAGTTTTAGATGCACTTTCACCTCCCATTCTCCAATTTGCTATACGATCACTATTCATTGTGTTGCTTCAAAACCGCCTAATTTTCAGCGTTATTTCACAGCAACTCAACGAATAGTAATTGTATTGCACATTGGAGAATGGGAGGTGGAAGAGCCTCTAAAACTGCATCTTTTACGTATATATTATATTGTGATACGATCACAACTCAAATACTTAATTGGAGCCAAAGTTCTGAGTTCGCGAAATTGAGGCTCTGCTGTATGATAAACCCGGCCAAAAAACCGCGGTTTTATGTCCGGTCCGGGTTACAACCCCGCCAAGACAGAGCGGTTCGGTTTTTTGGACGGGTCTGGAACCGAACCGAACCGAACCGCCGGTCAAAACCCGGACCGCTGGCGGGTTACCCGGACCCGTTGCTAACACTACTCCCGCCAGTTCACCACAATGGATGGCAAGGTTATGAACTTATGATGGATGATGGCTGAGTTTACTTTGGTGGCTTTGTTAGTTTAAGACTTTAGGCAGCAACAATGGGTGTCATTTAAACAAAATGTGTTTATGCTTGTTCGATTGAACTTATACGTTGGCAAATAAAGACTGCAGGCCGGCCGCCCGGCCGCCAAGAAAAAGCCTGCAGGCCCGGCCCTCATTTAAAAGCCGCCGCTTAGGAACACTGATGTCGGGTATTGAAGTTTGTTGAGGCAGTTGCTCTAATTGCCGCCAATCGTTTCACGTGGCAGTCGGTATAAGCAGCTGTGTTCCTAAACGGTTAGGTATGACTGCGATTTGACCGTCTATGCCAAGGGCGGCTTTTGGGAATCACAGCTGGCCGGTCTATTGATCTACCGCTTCCGATATGACCGGTCTGTAGATATCTACAGACTGCGATGCTGGACGTTCGTTCTTAATGGCTACACACATTATAGTACCGAGTGCGAAGCTTCGGACGTTAGGAAATATCAGTAGTACCGAACTCATTCCAGGAGTACTGAACTTCAGGCCTAGCCTCCTGTATAAAGAATTTACATCCCGTATAACAATCGGATATCCAAAATATTCATAGATATCTTCGCCGAGGCAGATACCAGTCATCTGCAGATATTCAGACAATTTGATGCCCGATATGACCAGTCTATGCCAAGGGTGGCTTTCTCACAGCCCGGCCGGATCGGACCGAACTACAGTTCAGTATTCGACTGTCAATTTGACCGTTGGGAACACGGTTCGGCAGTAGCTTTCGAACTTCAGTGAGACTACTTAACATAGACTCCTGACCTTGTCATCAAGATTGCTCAGAATGGACATCTGGATGACTAGGCTTCTGAAATCTCTGAATTCGATCCTGTCGCAAGTCCGGTCGTTTGTCGAAGACGCAAAATGGTGCGCTAAGGCTTGATACCTAGGCTCCCTTCGGTCTAAATTTTTGCTAATCGATCGTTTCAGCATTGTCAAAGCGAGCGGTAGCCCAAACCAAGCTGAGAATGTTGTCGCACGAGAAATTTTTGACGACACTTTACTCCACATCACCACGTACAACGACGCGAAACCCACCGAGCTGATTAATAACCGTGTTCGACCATATTGAGGTTGTTGGTCAAGGATACAAACTCAATCGCCTGCGACTGCGTTAATGTTGAAGACCAACTGGAACGTATCATTGCCTCTCTCCAGAGCCTGGCAACAAAAACTGGCGCTTTGGCGAGGGGGCCAACCCTCAACCTTACTACTATTATACGGATCGCCAGGATTCTGTTCAGAGACGATTTGCAAGAGCTGGAAGACGCGTAGAGCTTGGTTATCTAGAATCGGCTGGCAGGTTCCGGTAGCCTCTCACATACAGGCCCCCCATAGCGCAGGCAGATGGGAGGAACGACTGGCCTATGGATGTGGCGATTAAGATGGCAACGGCGGTGACAGCCAGCGCCGAGGAGACTACGGGCGCAACCATATTTTCGCCGATGGAGTGAAACGCGAACGGAAAGCGAAGAAGGTGGAGCGAGGTCCCAGCGACCGCCTTGGCCCCCGGTGACTGGAGGAGCCGCATGGAGAGGACGGTGCGACAGCAGGCACAGGAACTAATGCAGCTGGACCGAACCGTTGGACACTTGACAAACATGCTGGAAGCGCAGGAAGCCTGCGAAGAAGCACAGTGGCGGGGAATGTTGACATGGAAGCGAGAGAGAGAGCAGAAGTGGGACGCCTGCCATGAGGATGACAAGCTGTGGGGGGTGGGCATCACAAACATGATCACAAAGGTCATGAAAGGAGTAGCACCAGGCCAGGAAGCAAGGAAGATAGAAAGAGACAAGACTGCAAAGATGGACGGGGGAGGGCTAGAGGCCTCGCAACATGCAGATTCAATGCAGGAAGGAAGTCCAGAGAAGCGACAACAGCTGCAGCAGCAGCCGAAGCCCAAACTACTGCTAAAACAGCAGCCTAAACAGCAGCACAAACCCAAACCAAAGTTAGCACCTGAACCCACTAGAAGGTTGGAGACCGTCCCACCCCGGGCCCAGAGTGGGAGGGCACCCGTTGGCCCATGCCCAGGCCCAGGCCGTGCCCCGACTGCTGGATAGAGCATGGCAGGGAGACACCTGATATTAATCAGAGATGAGAGTGTACCGCCCCCCAACAAACAGGAACAGGAAATTGCATCAGCACTGAACAGAGCGCTCTTCGACCACGAGGCACCGGCCCACGTTCTGATTATGAACGCAAACAGAAACGCTACAGGGATGATTATGGCAGTCACCCACCAGAACACAATAGCAGCGATGGCACTGATATACCGTGACATCATCAAAACCAAGGAACACACCGTCGACGAGGAAGTAATTGACTTTGAAGCAAACGAGTCTTGGGAGAGGCTTACGGTCCATACCGTACCACTCGTAAGGTACATGTGAAAAGGCACAGAAGGTCTACAAACGACGCGAGTGGAGTTTAAAGCGGAGAATGAGGGCATAGCAATCCCCACCCAAATGCGATGGCTGGCGAACCCCCTCACAATTAGGGAGAGAAGGCAGAACGAAGAAATTGCTGCCTCATCAGTAGTTTTGGTTGTAAAGGGGAGAAAGGCAGCACTGAAGTCAATTAAGAAAGGCTTCAAGGCGGCAGGAGTGTGGTACCGAGTTGAGGGATTCACGCATGCGGGCCCTGGCAGCAGGTGTGAGCACTGTTGCGGGTGGGACTCATTGAAAGCAAGTGCAGCAGCAAGCCCAAGTGTCGCCACTGCTCAGGCCATCACCGGACAAGCAACCACAAATGCAATCTAGTGAGATGCATGGCAAAGCCGGGATCAGTCTGCGGCCACACGCTGGAGAATTGCCCTAATTGCAACTGAAATCATACCTCATTCAGCAGCTGGTGAGCGCAGAAGACCAAAGGTGCCATAGCGGCGTGGCAGAGCAGGACCATGAGGCTAGCAGGAAGAGCTCCCACGGGAGAAGCTCTGAACATAGCAACGGGGACGAACAGAATGGTGTTTGGTCTTATGCCCAGCGGAGCCGCCGCAGATAGGGGAAGAGAAGAAGAGCGGATGGCGGATGTGGAGGAAGAGGAGGCAACGGAGGAGGCAAGGGAAGTCACAATGACCGAGACCCAGACCGAGATTCTGACTACGACTGTGACCGCAACTGAGAGTGAGACTGAAGTGGGAGTCCTGGCTACCTATGATTATAGTGATCCAGCACAATTGCACAAGGTTATACGAGTGGACCATTGCGGCACTGGAAACGGAAGTCAAACGCACGCTGGATGTCGTGTGCTTGCAAGAGCCACCTAGAGAGAGAAGGAAAATTAGGATCAGCCATTTGGCATACGAAATAAGAACAAGAAAACAAATTTGGACGGCGATACGTAAGCGGAGTGGTTTGCGGGTTGACGAGGGGACGGATATAAGCAGAGGTGCTAAGGACGATGTTATTGCTCCTGACATAAGGAGAAGTGGGGAGAAGATAACGAGGATAGTCAATGGTTACAATCAGAGAGACGGGCCAACGGGAGAGTGACCGGCATGAAAGTTTAACTGGCAGAGAGTCTTCTGGCACGGCGGCACTGTCCTCGAAGAAGACTCCAACGCCAACAGCAGACGATGTGATCCGAGATGCCAAGCGCAACGGCATGCTGCCTTCTGGGAAGAAGTGATTGATGAAAATGCACTGGAGATCAGAAATGACGGCTGGTCCACCCACCACTTGAAGAGAGATGGCCGCAAAGGCGATTCCGTCATTGACCCGACTTTGCCAATCCGACCAATTACAAACTCGCACAGACTAGCCGGTGACCACGCCACTGGATCCGACCACAAAGTTATCGAATGGGAGGTGGAAGTGGACAGGCAGATGGAGGCGGACCATGAGAGGGTAATAGGGTGGAATTTACTTGTAATGATGGAGAAGGACGCAGAGGCAGCAGAGAAGCTGTGGACTAAATTAGGGAAGGAAAGAGCTCACCTGGATACAGAATGCACAAAAGATGAGGTGAAGCAGGAGGCCGCATGGTTCCAGGAAGCAATGAACAGCAGTCTAGATGCCACGGCAAAGAAAATTAGAATCTGCGCCAAATCAAAGAGGTGGTGGAACGCTGATATCAAAGAAAGCAGAAAGGCGGTTGGAAGAAAAAACAGAACAACACGGAATTCGGAATAGGCCGCCCGAGCGAAAGCCGAGCTCCAGAGGTCGGTTCGGCAATCGAAGAGCGCAATGTGGAGAGACTATTTACAGAACCTTTGGGGAGCCGAGGTATGTTGAGCAGCACAATATGCCAATCCTTGGGCATGTGAGACCGTGGAAGCTCAAACAGATAGAGAAGGCAAGCAAGCAAACACATTGTTGGAGAAGGAAGAGATGCTGAGACTCGAGTCTGTTCCCCCGAACAACGACGACGAGTACTACGAGCGACCTCCAGCAGGAAGTGCACACACGCGCGTCACTGAGCAAACAGTTGAGCAAGCCCTATATTCTCCATGAATCAAGAAAGCACCAGGGCCAGACAAGCTGTCATTTGACACCATACGGCTGCTCTGCAAGTGGGACAAATAGAGGATTGTCAGGCTGACGAAAACGGCCATTCGCACGGGAAGTCACCCAGCTGTATGTACGCGGGCCAGCCGGGTGGTGATTCTCATGCCTGGCAAAGATGACTATACGACACTGAAGGCTTACCGGTCCATATCCCTGCCAAGCTGCATGCGAAACGTGGTTGAACATGAAGTTACGGAACTACTGTCAGAAGAGGCCGAAAGCAGGGGGGCTACTGAGCGACGGACAATTCGGAAGCAGGAAGGTGCTGTCAGGTATCGATGCAGCGGCCAGCTCTGTAGACCGAGCTCATGCAGTATGGACAAACGGCCACAGAACAGGTGTGCTTCTCATGGACATTAAGGCAGCCTTCCCAGCGTGCCAAACAGAAGGCTAGTCAACTTAATGAAGGTCAGGCAAATGGATGGAGACCTGTGTATATGATGGACCGAGAGCTTTCTCTCAGAAAGAACAGTGGAGATGATAATCGAGGGCAACGCCATGGAGAGACACCAAATGGAAGCAGGGGTTCCGCAGGGCTCACCTGTGCCACCAATTCTCTTTGCGATCTACACCTCAGGACTGATCAAATGGGTCAAAGAGTATGTCTCCGCCGAAGGGCCGTCTTTTGTGTACCATCTCGGCTAGGTGGCAACTAATTCCAATCCCAATCAGGTCGTCACAATACTCCAGAGATGAGCAGCGAAGAGCATCGAGTGGACAAGTAGACGAGAGCTACAGTTCAATAAGTCAAACACGGAAGCGGCACTGTTTTCATGCAGACGAGGCCACAAGAAACACCTCTGGCGAATGCTAACAGTAAAGCTAAAGGTCTGGAACAGATTCATACAGTTCAACAAAGAGGCGACATGCTGGCTAGGCGTCTGGATGGACCCACATCTGATGTTCAAGGAGCACCACAACTGATGCATGAAGAAAGCCAGGGCAGCAGAAGTGAGACTCCGAACCGTCAGAAAGACATACGGGGAAGTACCAGAGAGCTTATGGGCCGTCCAGGTAGCCTGCGTCTAAGCCTATGCACTGTATGGGAGCGAGCTCTGGTGGGATCCGAAAGAAATAGGCGGGCGAGACGACCTCCAACTTCTCTTCAATGGACAAGCCAGATCCGTGCTGGGCGCGCTGCCCATGACCCCGAGGGGGGCACAAATGAGGGAGTCAGGGTTCACACCTGCGGCCGGTAATCTTAGACTCCAGACAACAACGATTCGCAGCGACACTAGCAAATGCATGCAGCTGCAAACTGAAGGAGCTGCACAAAAACCATTAGCTCGGCACACCAATATGCCGAGTTGTCAAGATAGAACAGGAGCGCAGCTGGATAACCGAAGACATGAGCTGGCCGGCCATGGGGGAAGAACCGGTGGTTATAACTATTATACTGGACGGCCAAAGCACTGCCAAGAGAGCCTCGAAACGCTGGGCAAGAGAGAAGGAAGCGAAAGTCAATGCGGGAGTCTGGATGTGGTGGACAGATGGATCACCATCTGACATTGTCCGAGTGGGAGCTGCCGTTGTGTGCAAGCACGGTGATGAATGGAGAACCCGCCACAGTTATCTAGGCACTGGTAGTGTTAGCAACGGGTCCGGGTAACCCACCAGCGGTCGGTGTTTGGACTGGGAAAACAGTTCGGTTCAGATCCAGAACCATCCGAAAACCCAACCCGCTGCTTCTTGGTGGTCCAATCCCGGCCCCGTACCTGTCAACTCGCGGGTTTTGCTGGGTTTGGCTAGGCCCGTCGGGTCCAATCTCCAGTGTTGCATTTCGGGTTGTTCTATTCATGGTCGCATTCAGATATCCTACTGTTAATCGTAAAATATTAACCATGGTACTTCCTTGTTTTTTTTGGATGTACTGGCCGCCTTTGGGATGAAAATATGTGGACAAATGCTCCCTGACCCATCCTGGAAATGAGCGTCAACGGAGCGTCGACGATTTTATGTCTTGCATTCTGAGTAATCAGAGCGGGCATTGGTTGCAGAGAGTCATAACTGAGGTATTGGCCTCCTTTATAGGCAAAAGCAGAAGCGACACGCTCCCTGCCCCATCTTGAAAATGAGGGTCAACAATTTAAGGTCTCGCAGCTTGGGTAATCTAAGTGGCGCATGATTGCAAACCTCTATTACGGAGGAAGTGGCAGCCTCTCTAGGCAGATAAGCAAGTGACATTCCCATGACAGCCTCCCGGACAGTAACAACTAATTTCATTTACAATGATGGAAAGAAGAGTTCATAAACATTTTAGCCTAGAAAAACTGTCAGAACATCGTACATACACAATAACCAATGCATCACGCTTTGATTACCCATGATGAATGGCTAAAAATCATTGACGCTCCATTGATGCCCATCTTCATGATGGGGCAGGGAACCTGCCTCAATCTCTGTTGTCAATAAAGCCGGCCAATACTATGATTATGCATAGTAACGACCAAATCGCTTCTGAATAACCTGACCTACAAGACCAAAAATTGTTGACGCTCCATTGACGCTCATATTCAGAATGGGGCACGGAGCGTGTGGCTCTCTGTTTTGCCTAAAAAGCCAGCCAATACCACATTTATGAATGGCCACAACCGATAGACACACAGATTTCCAATAATGCAAGATCAAAAATCGTTGACGCTCTATTGACGCTCATATTCAGAATGGGGCAGGGAGCATATGGCTGTCTTTTGCCTAAAAAGCCAGCCAATACCACATTTATGAATGGCCGCAAACGATCGCCACGCAGATTACCAATGATTCAAGACCAAACATCATTGACGCTTTGTGGAAGCTCATTTTGCCATGGGTCTATCCACAATTTGTTATCATTTGATTTGGCCTAATATATCATTAATGGTGTTTTGGCAGCCTTTGTACTGTCTTCATGTACTTTCTCCTTCATCACTACATTGTTCATTAATAATACATATAAATATATCCTTTGAAATATACAGTAAAATGTCCGCTAATTGTAGATAATAATAAACTCAAAAATCCCGTTCCATTCAATCAATGCTCATCTTCACTATCAGGTTCGCTCAATTGGCTGTTGTCGTCTGCAAAATGGATGTTAGCTGCATTACCACTCAGCAGATAGTGTACTAACCAGTGGATGTTCCTTCATCAGTCAGCAAATCTGGATTAAAATCTTTATCACGCTTGCGATCTCTGGCATATGCATCAAGATTGAAATATTGAACACTGGGAAGGGGAGTATGTATATACACATATCCAGGTGGCACTCCTTCGATTTCGGATAAGTGCACTACCTCATTGTTACCGGGTGGAACAGGTGGCGTTTGGGGTGAATGTGGAGTTGGTTCTGGTGTCGGCTGTCTGAGTCGTCCCGGTCAAGGTGCACCCGTGCCTTTGCGTCTCCAGCGTATCTGGAGATTCTTTGCAGTGCCATTTTGGCACGGAAGGCAGCCGTCCATCAGATTTTCCCAAAGCATAGCCGGGTGTTGTTCCATCGCAGCGTTCACATTTTGATGCCCCAGAAACTTAACTCCCCGCATCTTATCTTCTCGGACTTCTGCCCGAGGTTTCTCGATTAGGAATTTCGTTTCCTCCATTGCGGCGCACAAAACCCCTACTTTGGCCATTTTGGCCATATTCAAAGCCAGGCGCATGTCAGACTGTTCTAGCTGTACCCGACCTCCTTGCCTTGCCATAGTTGCAGACCTGTTGAAAACCTACAAGAAATTAGTTGCTGCATCTACAGATTAGATTCAGCTATTACCTCCACCATATACGCTTCTGTAGCATCCACTAGAGTGGTTAAGGCCTGTTTGGTCCACTCTCACGGATTGTTATCACTAAATTCGTCCATGAAAATCCCAGAGCTGACGACATCATGATGTTCGATTTCGCGGACTTTGCGGACAAATGCCTTGGTCGACCATGAAGGTTTCCCATTATGGGCGGCTATAAACTGGTCACGCAGCTCTCTACGTACTCCAGCTGTGTGTTATATCATGAGTTGACGGCCGTGTACCTCGATACGACTACACCTACATGCGATTGCATGCTGTGTCTTATTCTTGCTGCTTCCGGTTTTACGGACAATTTTTAACTTTGCGTCCAGGGTCATGTTTTCAGTGGCTCCATTTGCAGCATCGTGGTGAACTAAGTGATGTCTGCGTTGGAGTTGGGTCTCACCGGGTGGCGTATAGGATGGAACAGCCGTTGTTCTGCTCGATTCTGTTCCGCTCTCACCTTGTCGCGGTCCTTGTCGAGCCATGATTTGCTGCTGTGGAAGTGAAGAGATGATGATAATGGATCAAAGAGGGAAGTCCTGAGGAAGAAGATAACGAAAAGAAGTGGGAAGTCATAAGGATTATATCGTTAGCGTCAAGTCAAAATAGCATGGGTAACAGCCAACTTCCTCGTTCAACACAAGATGAATCCTGTTGCACATAGCTGCCCGTTGCGCTGGTTGCCAACCCTCCTGTGATTTGCACCAACTCGGTCCGACGTTGAGTGTTTGTTTACAGGGATAAATCACGGTGAACAACGGCCGAAATCTCGTCTTTGCGACATATCAACTGTACATCCTTCAATGGAAAGGACTTCTCCTGATGTTTGTCTCAAGAAATCCCTGGGATTCTACATGCAACAGACGCTAAACATCATATCATAATGTATGGTTAGCATTGCTATTCCCAATGTAGTGACGGTCAAAACGCAGATTTTGCTTTGTTCAAATCAATTTAGCGTACCAACCTCGACATAAAAGACGCAGCTTGCCTCTATGTGGTTCAAATCTTGCACCATCCAACATCTTGTCCATCAACAAAGTAAACACAAAATACAATGGTCAATACTCCGAAAAAGAACCTTTCGCTGCTGCCGGCAGGGCAATATGGCAAATTGACAAAGCGCTCAACACCAAGATGTCATCAAGCGAATAGAGGCAAGAGCGGCTTGGAAGCGGAACGGATCCGAGCCTTTGAAGCGTTGCACAGCTTGCGATCCAAAAAGAAGCTTGTGGCAGGAAATCGACGAGGAACTCGCTTCACAGGCAACGAACAGATGGAAAAATGTATCGAGAATTATGTGGAAAGAGAGACCGCTGTGCCACGAAAGCGAGTTGAAGATGCAGAGACAGCAATTAAACAGGAGCAGGATGATATGAGAAATGCTGAAAAGGCGGGATTAACAACCACCATGCCTGAAACAACATTTGAGGAGATGTTGAACGCCATCGGCGATTGTCTGAGTGATCTTGCAAGTTTCGAAGATGAGGAGGATGGGGAAGACGAGGATGATGAGGAAGATGATCCTGAGGGGGGCAAGGTTAGCGAAGATGACGAACCCGGCTGGGTGATGGGAACAATCTCTAAAACGGTACAGTATCACATGGAGTGTTTTCGGCAGAAGCAGATGAAGCTTGACGAATTGAGGAAACCAGGCTGTGGAGAAGCGGCCGACTAATTCCGTGAGAGGGATAAGAAGTACGGGACGACCGAATTGAAGGTTCCGGCTGTCATTCAACCTCAAACAGCGGATGATGGAGTGTCATGAGGGCCAACAACATTTGGTGAGCCTATGTAGACTCTTGATTGCGTCCTCGGAAAATTGCAAATGCCGCAAGTGACTTCTCGACCAGGGTGTAGTTATATAGGGCTAGGTTTGCGGAAACGGCAGACACTCGAACCCATTCCTTCCCTCCCGCCCGCCCCGATGCCTGATTTGTCTC
>Ga0307512_10003755_pt1 | contig 17179 bp, 13 predicted proteins | sample 14_EM_MG_FD_200267 | JGI IMG/M metagenome (GOLD analysis project Ga0307512, IMG submission 200267) | Populus trichocarpa ectomycorrhiza microbial communities from riparian zone in the Pacific Northwest, United States - 14_EM | ecosystem: Host-associated > Plants > Roots > Unclassified | place...
GCACCGGCCGAAAGCCCAAGTACGTCCAGTACGAGGACTTCCGGCCGGCACTCCCCCAGCCTTCGGCCGGGGGACCCCCAGAGCACGCACCGGACGCCGCTCCTTGACGGGCGAACGTTGCCTGCCGGGGCACTAGTTGGCGCCGGGCGTCGCCAAGTCGCTTTTGTGGAACGCTCCCCTCCGCGTCGGCGGGCGGCTTCGGCCGTCCGCCGACGAATGTCGGTGGCTGCGGATACGCTGATGACCTGATCAAGTTGTGACGGGAACACCGTAATGAACTGATCAACAGGTGTGCGGAGCACGGAAGTCGGGAAAAGCCGCAGGAGCGACATCAGTGGCGATCGGGGGCGGGCATGAGCGTTGACAGCGGCTACGGGGACATCTTCGGGCCGCAGGTGCCGCGCACGGGCGACGAGGGCCAGACGGCGACATACGCCCTGGCCTCGGCGGCATACCGGGACAATCCGGTCTTGGACATCAAGAAGGCCGACAATGAGTGGCATCAGACCACCGTCAAGCCGGGCCTGAAGTGGGCGAAGATATTCCGGCCCAACCTGGGTGAGGCCTACTCGCGGGCCGTGGTGGACCGCATGGTGGGTCCTGGGCGCAAGCCGCTCATCCAGTCCTTCGGCGCGGAGCCCCCGGTCGTGGTCGAGCACTGCCTCGCGGCGAACAACATCCGCAAGGACCGCGACAATCTGCTGAGCATCGTCATGGTGCTGTGCGGTCTGCTGTTCCTGCCCGGGCTCCTGGTCTGGCTGCTGATCTTCTCGCTCCGTACCACCATCGCCAAGCGCGACGACAAGCGGGCCGGCGCGATAGGCACCACCCTGCTGGTGGCGGTGGGCGCCCTCGCCGTGATCTTCCTGATCCGCATGCCGTTCACCGGATTCTGGGCCTGGTACGCGCGGGCCTGTGTGGTGATGCCCGTCATCGGCTGGTTCTGGGCCAGGCAGATCTGCGAGCGCACGGCGAAGGACCTGCGCGCGCGCTGGGACAGTCTGCTCGCCGGCAGCAGCGTCGGCGCCAAGGTGCCCGAGGCGGTGCCGACCAGCCCGGGCGAGACGAAGGCGGACCAGCTGCGCCAGTCGCTGGCCAGGCTCAGCGCCGAGCAGCAGTCCAACTCCGTGTTCTACGCCGGGCCCAAAGGCATCCTCGGCATGGGTACGCGCTGGGGCAGCTGGCAGCTCGCGGAGGACCTGGTGTCGGCCGACCCCACCCGGGAGATCCATCCCTTCCGCAGCTGGGACGTCATCCGGTCGATCCACGACCAGCTGCGCATGCTGGAGCGGAACACGCTGAACACCGGCGGTTTCCCGACCCCGTCCGTACGGCACTGGATCGTCACGCCGATCGGGGAGGGCTCCAAGGCCGTGTCCCGGCCCGAGGGCACCGACGTGGAGGCGTTCCAGGTCAAGTCCCACGCCATACAGGACATCTGCAACAAGCAACAGTTCGGCGCGGGTGACCGGCACTATCTGGGCGTGCAGTGGACGCTGTGGGACGGGCAGCTGGTCATCACCATGATGATCACGGTGACCGTGCTGCACGAGACGCTGCGGATCGAGGTCACCGGGCATGCGCTGGGCCCCGTGAACCCGCTGTTCACCAGCAAGCCCGAGGCGCCCACGAAGGAAGTCCAGAAGTCGTTCAAGCCCTGGGAGACCCGGAAGGTCGCCCTGCCGCTGGTCAACACCGACGAGGTGGTACGGCTGACCGTCCGCGCCCCGATCGCCTGGTACCCGCCCCTGTTGAACTGGCTCGGCGGCACGATGGCCCTGCCCGAGCCCTTCGGCGTCCGGCACGCCTGGGCCGACCAGCCCTGGCGCCACCGCTTCATGGCCGACGACGCACTGCGTGCCGCCACGCCGGTGCTGCGGGTGGTGCATGCCGCGGCGATACGGGTGCTGCAGGAGAACGGCGTGGACACGGAGAAGTTCGGTACGCGGTCGGCGTTCCTGTCGACGGCTGTGCAGGATCCGACGCCTCGTAAGGCCGACGTCTACGACGCGTAGGCCTCCGGCGGTGGGGCCGTTGTGCGGTGCGGGTGAGGTGGGGGTGCCGGCCCTGGGGGCTGCGCCACCAGACCCCCGCTTCGGCCTTCGGCCTCGTCCTCAAACGCCGGACGGGCTGAAAGACGCAGGACGGGTTGATAGACGCAAGGCGCGCTGAAAGGAAGATCGCCGACGGGCGCCGCCGGAAAGGCCTCGTGCCTCAGGCCGTCGGCCAGGCCTCCGCCAGCATCTTCCTGGTGTCCGCCAGCAGCTGCGGCAGCACCCTCGTGTGGCCGACGACCGGCATGAAGTTCGTGTCGCCGCCCCAGCGCGGGACGATGTGCTGGTGGAGGTGGGCGGCGATGCCCGCTCCGGCCACCGAGCCCTGGTTCATGCCGATGTTGAAGCCGTGGGCGCCGGAGGCCGTGCGCAGGGCAGTCATCGCCTGCTTGGTCAGGGCGGCGAGCTCACCGGTCTCGGCCTCCGTGAGGTCCGTGTAGTCGGCGACATGACGGTAGGGCACGACCATGAGGTGACCGCCGTTGTACGGGTACAGGTTGAGCACGGCGTAGACCTGCTCACCGCGCCGGACGATCAGCCCGTCCTCGTCGGACTTGGCCGGAATGGAGCAGAAGGGGCAGCCGTCTTCGGCACCCGGGCCGGTCGGCTTGTTCTCGCCCTGGATGTAGGCCATCCGATGGGGCGTCCACAGACGCTGGAACGCGTCCCGGGTCCCCACTCCCAGCTGCTGCTCCGGCTCACTCGTCATGCAGTGCAGCATATTGCGTCGCCCGTTCGTGGCGTGTCGGCGGGGTTGCGGGAAAGGCACGCCGCGACAAGCTGGGCGAGTGGACAATGACAGTCGCGATGCCCGCTGGCAACAGCGCACCGAGCTGCCGCTCGGCGTCGCGTCGCTGGCCTTTCTGGCCTCGTACGCGATCCTCGTCCTGGCCCCCGGCATGCCGGACGTCTGGCAGCACCTGTGCCTCGCGGTGCTGCTGGCCGCCTGGGCCCTGTTCGGCGTCGACTACGCGGTGGGCTGGCGGCTGAGCGGACAGCGGCTGGGCTACGTGCGGACCCACTTGCTGGACACGGTGGTGCTCGTCCTGCCGCTGCTGCGGCCCCTGCGGGTCGTGAAGGTCTACGAGGCCGTGCAGCGGCGGCACGACAGACCGCGGCTCGCACTGTACGGACGCGTGATCGTCTACGCCGGGCTGTCGGCCGTGCTACTTGGCTTCGCCGGAGCGCTCGCCGTGTTCCAGCAGGAACGCGGGGCGCCGGGCGCCACGATTCGCACCTTCGGGGACTCCGTCTGGTGGGCCTGCGCGACGTTCACCACCGTCGGCTACGGCGACGTGGTCCCGGTGACTCCGACGGGACGGGTGATCGCGGTCGGCATGATGTTCATCGGTCTGGCGCTGCTCGGCGCGGTGACCGGCACCTTCGCCTCCTGGCTGCTGCAGGTGTTCTCGCGCGAGGACGACGAAAGGCCCCCGGGGCGCTGAATCCCCGAGGGCCCTCGACCGAGATCGGATCAGACCTGCGCCCGCTCCTGGACGACCTTCGCGATCTTCGCGATGGCCTCGTCGAACGGGATGCCGTTCTCCTGCGAGCCGTCGCGGTAGCGGAAGGAGACCGAGCCGCCCGACATGTCCTCGTCGCCAGCGATGACCATGAAGGGCACCTTCTGCTTCTGGGCGTTGCGGATCTTCTTCTGCATACGATCCGAGGAGGAGTCGACCTCGACCCGCAGGCCCTGCTTCTTCGCGGCCGCGGCGAACTTCTCCAGGTACTCCACGTGCCCGTCGCCGATCGGGATGCCGACCGCCTGGACCGGGGCAAGCCACGCCGGGAAGGCGCCCGCGTAGTGCTCCAGGAGCACCGCGAAGAACCGCTCGATCGAGCCGAACAACGCGCGGTGGATCATGACCGGGCGCTGCTTGGAGCCGTCCGGACCCGTGTACTCCAGGTCGAAGCGCTCCGGCAGGTTGAAGTCGAGCTGGATCGTCGACATCTGCCAGGTGCGGCCGATGGCGTCCTTGGTCTGGACGGAGATCTTCGGGCCGTAGAAGGCGGCGCCGCCCGGGTCGGGGACGAGGGGCAGGCCCTGCTTCTCGGCGACCTGGCGCAGCGTCTCCGTGGCCTCCTCCCAGACCTCGTCGGAGCCGACGGACTTCTCCGGGTCCTTGGTGGACAGCTCCAGGTAGAAGTCGGTCAGACCGTAGTCGCGCAGCAGGCCGAGGACGAAGGTGAGCGTCTTGTCGAGCTCGTCCGACATCTGCTCGCGGGTGCAGTAGATGTGCGCGTCGTCCTGGGTGAAGCCACGGGCGCGCGTGAGGCCGTGCACCACGCCGGACTTCTCGTACCGGTACACGGTCCCGAACTCGAAGAGGCGCAGCGGCAGTTCACGGTAGGAGCGGCCGCGCGCGTCGAAGATCAGGTTGTGCATCGGGCAGTTCATGGGCTTGAGGTAGTAGTCCACGCCCTCGTCGAGCTGCATGGGCGGGTACATGCCGTCGGCGTACCAGTCCAGGTGGCCCGAGGTCTCGAAGAGCTTCCCCTTCGTCGCGTGCGGGGTGTAGACGAACTCGTAGCCCTCTTCCTCGTGGCGGCGCCGCGAGTAGTCCTCCATGACCCGGCGGACGATGCCGCCCTTGGGGTGGAAGACGGCGAGGCCCGAGCCGATCTGCTCCGGGATGGAGAACAGGTCGAGCTCGCTGCCGAGTTTGCGGTGGTCGCGCTTCTCCGCCTCGGCGAGGAAGTCGAGGTGTGCCTTCAGCTCGTCCTTGGACGGCCAGGCGGTGCCGTAGATGCGCTGGAGCATCGGGTTCTTCTCGCTGCCGCGCCAGTAGGCGGCCGCGTTGCGCATCAGCTTGAACGCCGGGATGTTCCGGGTGGAGGGCAGGTGGGGACCGCGGCAGAGGTCCTTCCAGCACAGGTCACCGGTCTTGGCGTCCAGGTTGTCGTACATCGTCAGCTCGCCGGCACCGACCTCGACGTCCGCGCCGTCCTCACCGGAGGCCGAGCCCTTGAGGCCGATCAGCTCCAGCTTGTACGGCTCCGACGCCAGCTCCTCGCGGGCGGCCTCGTCGGTGACCACACGGCGGGCGAACTTCTGCCCCCGCTTCTGGATCTCCTGCATCTTCTTCTCGACGGCCTTGAGATCCTCCGGCGTGAACGGCTTCTCGACGTCGAAGTCGTAGTAGAAGCCGTCCTTGACCGGCGGGCCGATACCCAGCTTGGCCTCGGGGAACAGCTCCTGCACGGCCTGCGCCATCACGTGCGCGGTGGAGTGGCGCAGGATGTTGAGGCCGTCCTCGGAGGAGATCTCCACCGGCTCCACGACCTCGCCCTCGGCCGGCGAGTACGCGAGGTCCTTGAGCTCGCCGCCCACGCGCGCGGCGACGATCGAGCGCTCGCCGGCGAAGAGCTCGGCGGCCGTAGTGCCCGTCGTCACCACGCGTTCTTCCCGCTCGGAATCGCGTTGGATGATCACACGGACGTCTGACACCGGTCTCTCCTGACTGAAGGTGGGTGCGGCGCCATACCAGGAGCGCGCGCAATAGGGGATCGTACCGACCCCGCGCCGCCGACCGCGAAACGGTCACCCACGGTCGAGGATCAGTCGCAGTCGTCCCCGCTGCACGCCTCCTCGAAGAAGTCGAGATTCTCCTGCAGCGACTTCATCAGCCGGTCCCGCTCGGCGTCCTCCACCTGCACCGGTGCGACACCGGAGGCCCCCGTCAGCCGCCGGAAACCGCCCCGGCTCTCCAGCCGCCCGTGCAGCCGCACCGGCAGTCCTACGAGGTGGGCCTGCCCGGCGATGCGGTAGTTCTCCTCGTCCAGCATGACCCGGACGTGCGGGACCTCGGCTCCCGCGATCACCCGCAGCCGTACGCTGCCTTCGCCGCGCGGCCCCGCCCGGCGCATCCGCACCACCGTGCCGGTGATCCGGACCGGCATGGCCGGCTCCTCGCGCAGATAGCGGGCCCCGGCCTCGCGCAGCACGGGCAGGTCACCGGGCGAGAACTCCACCGGCTCGACACCCGCCACGCAGTCCTCGGGCACCCCGGCCGCCGGCGCCCACTCCACCCCGATCCTGGCCCCCTCGGTGCCGCGCACCAGGGCGATCAGCGCCTCGGTGAGCTCACGGCTCACGCCGGCCTCGACCGCGCCGTCGAAGGCGTCCATGCCGCCGGTGGCCCGCTGGTAGTCGATGGCCTCGCGGGCGGCGTACAGAGCCTGGTGGAGCCGTACGGCGAGCGGCCGTGCCCTGTCCACGGGCACGAAGGCGGTGAGCCGGCCGTCGCCCACCGCGGGACCGACGAGGACGCTCTCCAGCAGTGCGGCGGCGGCCCGGCGGTGCCGGACGCCGTAGTAGCCCGCACGCGCGCGCGTGGCGAGCGCCGCGGCGAGCAGCGTCTGGCGGGCTGCGGCGCGCAGTTGTTCCTCGACGGTCCAGGGCGCGGAGTCGGCCGGTCCGGTCGGGACATCCCGCCACCAGCGGATCTCGTCGCTCGGCACGGCGAGTCCGACCAGCACCTCGCGTGCGGAGGGCGTACCGCTGCGGGTCAGCGCGAGGAGCGCCTCGCCGAGCAGGTCGTCGCTGTCCGGGAAGGCGCGGCTCTCGGGCACGAGCAGGCTGGTGCCGCCGCCTCCGGGGCCGGGCGGGGTCCAGCGGCCGTACCGTCCGGCGGCTCCGCCGCGGCGCTGCCAGCCGTGCCGGTGCAGCAGGGCGCTGAGCACGGCGGGGTCGACCTCGCCGGGCTCGGGGGAACGGTGCCAGGCAGCAGCCGAGACGTCGTCGGGGTGCGGCCTCACCGGCCGGAGTGGCTCCTCCAGTGGGCGGTGGGTCATGGTCTGCCTCCCGTACCGACCCGCGTCATGATCTCGCACAGCGCGCGGTCGTCGAAGATGCGTGAGGTCGGTATCCGCACGGTGGTCCGGGTCCGGCCGGTGACCGCGTGGCCGGCGAGGTTGACCCAGTAGCAGCAGTGCCTGAGGTCCAGGCGGTCGTGGCTGGCGCGCAGCCAGTCGTCCTGGGCTCTCGGGACGAGCATCACGACCAGGATCTTGTGCACCGAGACGGGCGTGCGCGCGAGCTTGCGCAGATGGTCGTTGTCGAGCGTGAAGGAGAAGAAGCGGCCCGGTGGGTTGGGCGGGACCTGGTACGTGCACTTGAGCTGCACCTTGATGGTCACCTCGTCGTCGACGGTGTGCCCGGGTGAGCCGTGACTGACGTGCCAGTCGATGCCGTTGTCCGGGAATGGTTGCGACAGCGAGCAGCCGGCCGCCGCGGCGACGGCGTGCAGATAGCCCACCTGCAGTGTCTCCATGCAGGCGGTGGTGGCGAGTGTGCCGCGAAGGGGGCCCGTGCGTTCGGGCAGCAGCCCGCCCCGCTCGGGCTGCGCTATCGCCATGACCAAACAGCCTTCCAAGCCAAGTGATTCTCCGCAGCGGGCCGCTGAACTGCAAAGACCCGCACTCCTGTTGTGTCCTTCCGGCGTACGGCGCAAACAGCCCGGGTATCACCAAACAGGCAGAAGACGGGACGTCAGCTGCCGTGGGTGAACGAGGAGTTGTGTAGGCATGACGTGCTGGTACGAGGGGCCCCTGGCCGCATTCGACACGGAGACCACGGGCGTCGACGTCGAGACCGACCGGATCGTGTCGGCCGCCGTCGTCGTCCAGGACGCCCCGGGCGCCCGGCCCCGGGTGACCCGCTGGCTGGTCAACCCGGGCATGCCGGTGCCGGAGGCGGCCACGGCGGTACACGGGCTGACGGACGAACACCTGCAGCGCAACGGCCGCTGGCCGGCGCCGGTGATGTACGAGATAGCGGAGGAACTGGCCGAACAGGCGGCGATGGCCCGCCCGTTGGTCGTGATGAACGCGCCGTTCGATCTCACGCTCCTGGACCGCGAGTTGCGCCGCCATCGCGCCTCGTCGCTCGACCGCTGGTTCGAGGCGTCGGCGCTGCGCGTCCTCGACCCCCGGGTCCTCGACAAACACCTGGACCGCTACCGCAAGGGCCGCCGCACCCTGACCGATCTGTGCGCGCACTACGGGGTCACGCTGGAGGGCGCGCACGACGCGGCCGCGGACGCGCTGGCCTCACTGGACGTCGTACGGGCACTCGGCCGCCGGTTCGCCGCCCGGCTGGAACGTCTCTCCCCCGCCGAACTGCACACCCTGCAGACGACCTGGCACGCGGCCCAGGCGCGCGGCCTGCAGGCCTGGTTCGCGAAGAGCGGCACGCCCGAGATCGTGAACGCGGAGTGGCCGCTGCGGCCGGATCTGCCGGCGGCAGCATGACAAAGACCGGTCCGCTGCTGCGGACCGGCCTTCCCCGGTGATGTGGGCGATACTGGGTTCGAACCAGTGACCTCTTCGGTGTGAACGAAGCGCTCTCCCACTGAGCTAATCGCCCGGGAACGGACTGAACAATACAGGTCCCCGCAGGCTTCCTTCAAACCGCTTCCAGGTGGGCGGCCAGCCCTCGCCGTCCGGCCCGCATCATCAACCGGTGGTTGGCGCGGAACACCGGCCGCCCCGGTACGGCGAACCGTCTCAGCAGCGGCTTGTGCACGTCGACGACCTGCTCGTAGCGGGCGAGGGTACCGGTGCCGGCCGCGGTGATCGTCCAGCGCGCCCAGCCCTCGATGTCGCCGGACATGGCGATCTCCAGGACGCCGGCGACGGGGTCGCGGCGCGTCTCGCGGGCGGTGAAGTGCAGGTCGTACGGGAGGAGGGACCGGATCCGGATGACGCCGGTGGTGTCGTCGAGCCTGGTCACCTCCCGCACCTGGGGCCACCACCGGGGGTACTCCTCGGCCTGCTCCAGCGCCTCGTACACGGTGTCGGGCGACGCGGGCAGGGCCCAGCGGCTGCGGAAGCGGTAGTGGGTCCAGTCCATGGGGGGAGTCTGCCCGTACGCAGGGCGTTTCCGAGGGATCCGGGGACGTCGGGATATGAGTACGTCCTGAGTACCTGCGCTCATGTCCTACGACGTGACGCGGACCACACTCCGTGGCATGACGCATCTTCCGCCCGCGGCCCAGGAGTTGCAGCTCCTTGACGCCGAGCTCCGGCAACTGGACGCCCGTCGGGGCCAGTTGCTGCATCGCCGCGCCTGGCTGGTGACCGCGCTCCAGCCGGTGCCACCGGTCGGCCCGGCACGGCAGGCACCCGTCGGGCCGCCCCGCCCGGAGGCCACCACACCCGGTGTGCAGAACGTGCTGCTCCTGCTCGGCGGTGTCCTGCTCACCGTCGCGGCGATGGTGTTCACCCTGGTCAGCTGGGGGCATCTGGGGATCGCGGGGCGGGCGCTCGTTCTCGGCGCGGTCACGTTGGCCGCGCTGGGCGCACCGGTGCTCCTGCTGAAGCGGGGGCTGCGCTCGACGGCCGAGTCGGTGGCCGGCCTGGGGCTGGCGCTGACGGTGCTGGACGCGTACGCGGTGCGGCAGGTCGCCTTCGCGGGGGCGGACGGCGCGGGATACACGGCGGTCGCTTCGGCACTGCTGGCGGGACTCTGGGCGGGATACGGTCTGCTGCCGCGTGCGGCCGGGCTGCGTCTGCCGCTGCCCGCCGCGCTGGCCGCGGCCCAACTCCCGCTGTTCTTCTGGGCGGTGTCGGCCTCTGCGGGTTGGTCCGGGATCACGGCCGCGCTGCTGGTGACGGCCGGGTTCGACACAGCTGTGGCGCTCCGGGTGACCGCCAGGTCCGTACGCATCGTCGCCGCCGTCGGCGCGTACGGACTTGGCGCCTCGGGCGCACTGACGGCCGGCTGGCTCTCCTGGGGTGCAGCCGGCCCGAGCGCCGCCGCCCGTGCGGCGGCGCTCCTCCTCCTCGCGGCGGCGATTGCGCTGGGCGCGGCCTGGCGGCTGCCGAATGCGGCCGTGGCGACGGGCAACGCCGCGGCGGGCGGCCTGTTCCTGGTCGCGGCGGGCGGTGGCGTGCTGCGGGTGGCGCTGCCCGAGGGGTGGGCCGTGCCGGGGTATCTGGCCTGCGGCGTCGCGCTGTTGGCGGCGCTGCGGGTGCGGCTCCCGGAGCCGGTGCGGCGTGGCGCCGTGCAGGCCTCGGGTGCCGTACAGGCGGCCTCCGTCGCCTGTGCGCTGCCGCTGGTCGCTGTCGCGCTGCTGGGTCCGTTGGGCTGGGCGTCGCAGCCGTGGTCCGGTGTGCCGTCGGACGCGCGTGCCGCGGTGACCGTCCACATGCCGTGGCCGCCCTTCCCCGGCCAGCTGCTCCTCGGCCCGGTGGTCGCCGCCGCCGTACTGGTGCTCCTGGTCCGGGGCGAGACCCGACGGCCCCGGGCGCTGACCGGCGCGGCGCTCCTCGCCTGGGCCACCGTCATGACTCTGCCGGAGGTCCTCCAACTCCCTTATGCCGCCGCCCTGTTGCTGCAGGGAGCGGTGACCGGCGCGGCCCTCGCGGCAGCGGCCTTCCGGCTTCTCCCCGCGACCGCCACCGCTCTCGCCCTGGGCGGCTCGGTCTCCCTCGCCTTCCTCTCCCTGTCTTCCCAGACGGCCACTCTCACCGTGCTGTCCGTCCTGGCGGCACTGTTCGCGGCTGCCTCGCTGCGGCCGCACCTCGCGCCCGTCACCGCGCCGGCCGCGCTCGTGTACGCCGCCGCGCTCGCGTGCGCGACGGGTGGGGCGGCGGGCTGGCAGGCGCAGCACACGGCGCTGCTGGTGCTGGCAGTCCCATCGGCGGCGGCTCTGCTCGCCGCGCGCCTGGGCGCAACCCCCGCGCGCGTGCCGGTCGAGGTGACCGGGGCCGCCGCCGGGCTGCTTGCCGTCGGCCTCGCGATCACCGCCCCGCCGATGCTCGCCCTGGTGCTGGCTCTGTGCGGGGTGATCGCGGCCGGCACGGCCGTCCGCCCCGACCGCCGCCGGGTCGGTCACGTGGCCGCCGTCCTGTTCCTGCTGGCCACCTGGGTACGGCTGGCGTCCTGGGACGTCGGCACCGTCGAGGCGTACACGCTCCCGGTCACGGTCCCGGCGCTGTGTGTCGGCGCCCGGCGCAGGTCCCGCGATCCGCTGGCGTCGTCCTGGACGGCGTACGGCCCCGGGCTCGCCGCCACCCTGCTGCCGAGCCTGGCCGCGGCCTGGGACGACCCGCAGTGGACGCGCCCCCTGCTGCTGGGCGCGGCGGCTCTGCTGATCACCCTGCTGGGCGCCCGCCACCGTCTCCAGGCGCCGCTCGTGTTCGGCGGTTCGGTGCTGGTCCTGGTCGCGCTGCACGAACTCGCCCCGTACCTGGTCCAGATGGCCGGCGCGCTTCCCCGCTGGGTGCCTCCCGCCCTCGCCGGACTGCTGCTGCTCGCACTCGGTGCGACCTACGAGCGCCGCCTCAGGGATGTCCGCCGAGTACGGGACATCTTGACGAACATGCACTGAAGCGCTCCGAAAGGGGCGCGGGGAACTGCGCGACCGGCCACCGACGGCCGGCAGACGAGAACATGCGCAGTTCCCCGGCTCTCCCAGCGGAGCGTTACGGCATCCTGTCGCCGAGCAGTGCCAGGTTCTCGATGGCGGCGAGGCCGTAGAGCGCGGTGTCGTTCGACGACACCCAGGCGGCCTCGCTGCCCGCGACCAGGGTGACCGGGCCGCTCAGCTTCTCCGTCTTCCAGGGTGAGGACTCCATGTAGCCGTCGGAGCTGTAGAACTTCGTCCACGCGCGCTTGGCAAGGGTCTCGTCGCCGGTCCGGACGGCGGCGTACGCATCGAGACGCGAATGGCCCTGGAACAGCAGCAGGGTGCCGAAGTTGGTGCCGTAGCGGGCCGCCTGTTCGGCCTTGGTGGCGTTGAAGTAGCGGCAGTAGTCGAAGTAGACCTCGTTGAACTCCGGCATGTCGACGAGGTCGATCAGCTCGGCGCACAGCTCGTTGAGGCCGAAGACGGCCGACAGGTGGGAGACGCTGACCACGGGTTTGCCGGCGATCGCGAACCTGCCCGTGTCGAGGTCGTACAGCCCGCTGCCCTGCACGAAGCCGTTGGGCTGGGCGGCGATCGTCTCCATCGTCGACAGCACGCGCGCCTTGGCCTTCTCCCACTTGGGTCCCTTGCGCTCCCACTCGGTCAGCCAGGCCGAGACCAGGCCGCTCCAGTCGGTGCCGAAGCCGATCGACAGGGCGTGCCGGTCGGGGGTGTACGGCTCGGTGCGGATCTTGCGGATCGGGTCGAGGACGAGGAACGTCTCGTCGGAGTCGACGTTGGCGTGCATGAGGTCGCCGACGCGTTCGTCGGCGGTGAGGAAGTAGTAGTAGCGCCGGTAGGTGGTGTTGGCGATGCGCTGCTGTTTGGCGCTGTCGGCGTAGTGCTGGACGCCGTGCCGGGTGCCGAGGCCCGCCCAGTCGCCCAGGTGGTAGACGTCCACCTCGCCCGTGTGCCGGGTCAGTGCCTCGGCGAAGCGGAAGATGTCCGCGCGGCCGGAGCGGAGGTAGGCGAACCACAGCCACAGGTCCGGCGACAGCTCGGAGTTGTCCCAGGCGTAGCCGCCGACGTCGTACCGCCACTGGTGGCGCACGGTGTCGTACGAGTGCATGAAGTCGCCGTAGTCCCAGAATCCGTACCAACGGCGTTGCTCCACCTGGTCCTTGTAGTAGGTGAAGAGGAAGTCGAGGTGGTCCTCGATCTTCGCCTTGGCGGCCGTGGAGCGGTCGGGCTCGGAGTACAGGCCGGGGCCGAAGACCTTGGCCTTGATGAGCTGCCTGGGCGGGGCGGCCAGCTGCGGCAACACCCGTACGGCCGCGACCTGTTCGGCGAGCTTCCCGGGGGCCGGGGTCGACTCGTTGGCCCAGAAGAGGAGTTCGGAGGTGCGGGCGATGCCGTAGGGGGTTCCGAACTTCGGCTCGTAGTCCTCGTAGGTGATCTCAAGGCCTTCGAGCTGCTTCGCGTACGTGTCCTGGCCCATGCCGTCGTGGTAGAAGCGCAGGTCCATGGGCTGCGCCTCGGGCGACCAGAGCCAGAGGGTGACCTCGGCCTCGTCGGTGTGGGCATCACGGATGTCGAGCTGGGCGGGGTGCTTCTCCCAGAAGTCCCGCAGCCCGAAGGAGAATCCGCCGCTCACGCCACCGACGTAGCCGAAGCCGGAGGCCCGCCCGCCGCCGCCGGCGCCGATCCAGCCGTGGCCCTTCCTGGTGCGCTTGCGCAGGGTGAAGCCGTCGGCGGACAGCTGGGCCAGGGTGTAGTCGCCCCACTCCGGGATGTACTGCAGCCGGGTCGTCACCCGCTGGTCCCAGGTCGAGGGGTCGGGCAGCTTCTGCCCCGCGTACTGCGCCGCCTGCACGGCCGCGCCCGGGTCCCGGCGCAGACCGGTGATGCCCTTCACGGCTTCCCGGAGCAGACCGGTGCCCTCGCCGCCGATCCGGATGTGCCGGTCGTAGGCGGCATCCCGCATCGGCACGGTGAACCGCACGCCCAGCCCGCGGATGAAGTCGCCGCTCGCCTTGCCGGGTTCCTGTGTGCCGTCGTAGGTGATGGTGTGCACCATGCGGAAGGAGTCGGCCCCGGCGTAGAAGTACAACCGGATGGAGAAGGGCAGCCAACTCCGGCTTCCCTTGCGGTGCTTGCCGTCGATACGGACGACGGCACGGACCGGTCCGTCCTGCTCGACGGTGACCTCGCCGATCGCACCGTCGAAGCGCTCGGTCTTGACAGTGCCCTGGTCCTCGTCCTCGATCTCGGGCTGGCGGAGGAGGACGAGCCGCCCGTTCCTGGCGATCTCCGTCGATCCGCGAGTGACCGACTTGATGAGGGTGGAGCCGTTCTTGCCGATCTTCGCGGTGATGACCCCGGTCGAGACGTCGATGGTGCCGCCGCTTCTGTCGACGGTGACCTGCTTGTCGGGGGCGGCCGCGTCACCGGCGGCGAGGGTGAGCTTGCCGGAGCCCGAACTCACGGCGTGCGCCGTCCACTTGAGGGATCCGTCCGGCCAGTAGGCGGTCGGCCACGACTGTACGGGCACGGCCCTGCCGTCCGTGTCCGTCAGCGCGAAGGTCTGGTCGGGCTGGTGGGCGCCCTTCGGCCAGGGCACGCCCACCGTCGAGCCGGGGGCAGCGCCCGGACCGCCGTCCTCCAGCCAGTCCAGCGTCACCGGATCGGCGTCCGCGGCCTCGGCTCCGGGCGCGGCCGAGGCGTCCTTGGCTCCTGGTGCCCAGCTGAACTGTGCGGCGGCTCCGGCGACTGCGGCCGCCTTGAGGAGGGACCTGCGAGGGATGGGAGACATGAGAGTTCAGCCTTTCCTTTCCGTGCGGGATGTCTTTTCCGTGCAACTGGTCAGGGGCATGACAGCGAGAGATGCGGCGCCGGGCGCGCCGGCCTGGTGCGAGGGCACCGCCCGTCAGCGGTGCCGGTACCGCTCCTCCACGGCGACGGCCGCCGCCGCGACGGCCCCCAGGACGGGGATCGCCAGCGGCGCGATGAGCAGGGCGGAACAGACGACGAGGACCACTCCGCCGACGAGCAGGAAGGATCCGGCGGGGTCGAGGACGGTACGCCGGCCGGCCTCGGCGAGCAGCACCCGCCAGATGGCCCCCGGCTCCCAGACCGCCGCCGCACGCAGCCCGGCCACAGCGAGGCCGGTCAGCGCGAACAGGCCGACGGCGCCGACGAGCGGCCCCCCGGGCAGCCCGGCGCGCACGGCCTGGACGTCCACCCGGACCAGGCCCACCGCGACCCACCCGGCGAGCCCGGCGACCCACCCGCCCCGCACGGCCGTACGGAAGTCGCCGACGAACTCCCGCAGGCCGCCGCTCTCATGAGTGGTACGACGGCGCAGATGGCGCGACCCGGCGGCGAAGGCGGCCACATAGGTGACCACCCCCAACGAGGCCACCGCGATCCACACCCCGGTGAGCAGACACTCGGCGAAGACGCCGAACCGCTCCGCGAACACCGACTCCTTGGGCGCCTTCACCCGCACTCCGGCCATGGTGACCGCCTCAGCCCTTCAGTCCGGAGGTCGCCATACCGTCGATCAGATAGCGCTGGAAGGCGAGGAAGAACAGCAGTACGGGCAGCAGCGCGACCAGGGACATCGCGATGAGGCCGCCGTAGTTGGCGGCGACGCCGTCGGAGTCGCGGAACATCATCATGCCCAGCGAGACGGTGTACTTGCCCGGCTCGTTGAGGTAGATCAGCGGCCCCATGAAGTCGTTCCAGGCATTGATGAAGGTGAAGATGGCGCTGGTGATGAGCGCGGGCCGGCACAGCGGCAGCACGATCGACCAGTAGATGCGCAGATGCCCGCAGCCGTCGATCCGGGCGGCCTCGTCCAGCTCCCTGGGCAGATTCCGCATGAACTGCACCATGAGGAAGACGAAGAAGGCCTCCGTGGCCAGGTACTTGCCGAGCAGCAGCGGCACATAGGTGTTGATCAGCTCCAGCTTCTGGAACATCACGTACTGCGGGATGAGCAGCACGTGATACGGCAGCAGGAGCGTGCCGATCATCAGCGAGAACAGCAGGTTCCGGCCCGCAAACCTGATCTTGGCGAAGGCGTACGCCGTCAGCGAGCAGGAGATCAGGATGCCGACGACGGCACCGCCCGCGTACAGGAGGGAGTTCTGGAAGAAGGTCCAGATCGAGATGTCGGCGATGCCGTCGGACAGGCCCTTGAAGTTCGCGAGGACGGGATCGGTGGGGAACAGCCGCAGACTGTTGATGATGTCCTTGCTCGGCTTGAACGACGCGCCGATCACCCAGACGACGGGATAGAGGACGACCGCTAGGACCAGCAGCGAGCCGATGTGCCAGACGAGCGATCCGGTGCGCTTGCGGCCAAGACCGGCGAGCGGCTTCGGGGTGGCGGGTGTGGTGGCGCTCATCGGGCGTCCTCCTCGTAGTGCACCCACTTCTTCTGCGACCAGAACAGGACGGCGGTCACCAGGGCCACGGCGAGCAGCAGCATCCAGGCCATCGCGGAGGCGAAGCCCATCTGGGCGTTCTTGAAGCCCTGCTGGTACAGGTAGCAGGTGTAGACGAGCGTGGCGTCGGCCGGACCGCAGTACGTGTTGGAGACCACGTAGGCCGAGCCGAAGATCTGGAACGAGTGGATGGTCTCCAGCAGGACGTTGAAGAAGAGCACCGGCGAAATCATCGGCAGTGTGATGTTCCAGAAGCGGCGCAGCGGTCCGGCGCCGTCCATCTCGGCGGCCTCGTACAACTCCCTCGGCACCTGCTTGAGTCCGGCCAGGAAGATGACCATGGGCGCACCGAACTGCCAGACGGTGAGCGCGACCAGGCAGTAGAGGATCCAGTCGGGGTTGCCGACCCAGCCGCCCATGTGGAAGCCGAAGACCGACATCGTACGGTCGACGATGGCGTCGTCGGAGAAGATCGACCGCCAGACGAAGGCGACGGAGACGCTCGCGCCGATCAGCGAGGGAGCGTAGAACGCGGCCCGGTAGAAGGCCTGTCCGCGTCGGCTCTGCGCGAGCAGCAGGGCGACCCCGAGGGCGAGCAGCAGCTTCAGGGGCGTGCCGATGATGACGTACTTCGCCGTCACCTCGACCGACTTCTGCCACCGCGGATCGTCGAACATCTTGGTGAAGTTGTCGAAGCCGATCCACTTCGGGGTGTTGAAGAGGTTGTAGTCGGTGAACGCGAAGTAGAGCGAGGCGACCATGGGGCCCGCGGTCAGGAGCAGAAAGCCCGCGATCCACGGGGACATGAAGAGATAGCCGGCCAGGTTCTCCCGGCGGCCCCGCCGCTTGACGGCGGCGGGGGCGGCTGAGCGGGCCTTCCGGGCGGCGGGCGGTGAGTCCTTGACGAGCGTCACGGTGCTTCCCAATCGGTTCCGGTGAGGTCCGGTCAGGCCTGGAAGGCGGCCTGCGACTCGTCGAAGAACTGCTTCACCGCGGCGGAGGTCCCGACCTTGCCCAGGCCGAGGTCTCCGCCGATGCGCAGGAAGGCGGCCTCGATGGTGTCGGCGCCGGAGGGGTGCGGGGTGATCGTGCCGAGGACACCGGCTTTGGCGGTGTCGGCCTCGTACTGCGCGATCTCCTTGTTGACCGTGTCGGTCGGCTTGAAGGCGTCGTACTGCTGGGTGGAGGCAAGGATGCCGCGGTCGTAGCCCATGATCTTGCCGACCTCGGGGTCGTGGACCATGAAGTTGATGAACTGGGCGACTTCCTTGGGATGCGAGGTGCGCGCGGAGCCGCTCAGCATCAGGGAGGCCAGGTA
>Ga0307512_10003756_pt1 | contig 17178 bp, 16 predicted proteins | sample 14_EM_MG_FD_200267 | JGI IMG/M metagenome (GOLD analysis project Ga0307512, IMG submission 200267) | Populus trichocarpa ectomycorrhiza microbial communities from riparian zone in the Pacific Northwest, United States - 14_EM | ecosystem: Host-associated > Plants > Roots > Unclassified | place...
TACTCTTGGAGGTCATAATCGAGCAAGTGTGAAGATACAATTGCAGGCCGTCATCGAGAGAGTTTGGAGATGCACATGGAGGCCGTAATCGAGCGAGTTTGGAGATGCACTTGGAGGCCGTGATCGAGTGAACTTAGAGATGCACTCCGAGATTGTGAGAGGGAGTTTGGAGATGCACTTGTGGAGGCCGTAATCGAGCGAGTTTGGAGATACACTTGGAGGCCGTAATTGAGCGAGTTTGGAGATATGCACTTGGAGGCCATGGTCGTGCGAACTTGCAGGCCGTAATCGAGCGAGTTTGGAGATGCACTTGGAGATGCACTTGGACGCCGTAATCGAACGAGTTTGGAGATTCACTTGGAGGCCATGATCGAGCGAACTTGGAGGCCGTAATCGAGGGAGTTTGGACGAGTACTTAGAGGCGGTCGATGGACGGCGCACTGGGTGCTGAGACTCTATTTATCAGTTAGTTAACTCGCAACTGTGGGAATGTGACAAGGTGACATTACCTTTGAGCTCTCATGGAGAGCTGGATGATGGCGGTCGATCATGTAGGGAGGCACGCCGGAAGCTGAAGCTACATTCAGGAGTCAACTGGTAATCATGAGAATGAAGGGAAGACGAACAATCTTGGATACTCGGTGTATGCTGTACTCGGTGTATGCTGTACTCGGTGTATGCTGTACTCGGTGTATGCCGTATTCGGTGTATGCCGTATTCGGTGTCAACTCATGATCATGACATGGAGAGATAGAGAGGGATAACTTAACTTTGTGTTCTGTAATGATGTTAGAGTTGTGGACGAGAAAGAGGGAGATGGGGGATGAAGATGAGAATGATGTGGAGGATACGGGCGGATATGGGAAATCAGGGGTACAACTTGCCTGATTGGGTTGGGAAGACCTCGTATCGGTGTAATTACATGCCAGATCGGGACTCGTACCTGCTGTATCGGGGATGGTCAATTGACTCGCACACGAAATTCTCTTAAGTCCCAGTTTCTCATGATGATTTCCCCCATATCCTCTCATCTCTCTCATTCTCGTCCTCAAGTCTACCATCACCTAAGAACACGAAGTTAAGTCATCGCTCTCTATCTCTCCATGCCATGATCAAGAGTTAACACCGAGTACATCTTACACCAAGTACAGCATACACCGAAGTACAGCATACACCCACGTACAGCATCCACTGAGTACTGCATACACCGCGTACTGCATCATCCCAAGATCGACTGTCTCCCGCTCTCATCTCTCGGCAGACCATGTTGTACTCAATTCGGTACATTCCCACAATCACGAGTTAACCAATGAATAGAGTCTCTGCTCCCGTCGCGCCTCCCTCCCGAACTACCGCCCCCACATTGACCGCCTCCAAGTGCTCCTCCAATTTCGCTTGATCACGGCCTCCAAGTGCATCTCCAAACTCACTCGATTACGGCTTCCAATCTCACTCGATCACGGCCTCCAAGTGCATCTCTAAACTCGCTCGATCACAGCCTCCAAGTGCATCTCCAAACTTGCTCGATTACAGCCTCCAATCTCGCTCAATCACGGCCTCCAAGTGCATCTCCAAACTCACTTGATTACGGCCTCCAATCTCGCTCGATCACGGCCTCCAAGTGCATCTCCAAACTCGCTCGATCACAGCCTCCAAGTACATCTTTAACGAGCGACGGCGGGTGTACAGAGATACAGGAGTAACGGAGGTGGAAAGAGTGACGGGGAGTAGATATTCGGCAGACCCCGGAGTAGATAGACATCTTATTTCCATCTTATCTTATCATACAATGAAGATACACTATCTTTCCCAACCTTTTGGTCTCACTCACTCTGTCCGCGATATCATGGATCCATGCAATTGCGTGTGAGCCTCAACGCCGGGTAATATCATATCTTCTCACCCGATTCCTACGCTCCTTGAACCAGAACTGCTCTTTCGCATGAATTCCCTCTGGATGTCGTGAGAGGTGCGGCGGAGTGTTGAAGGTGGGCTCTCTGCCTTCTAGCTCCATCGTTTCAATGCAACGGCCTCCAAATGGTGCATCTCTGAAAGTTCTTTCAATGGGCATGGCCTGGTGCTCCTCCGATTATGCTCTAGACCGTATGTATATATAGAGAGAGACTTAAATCATGCATGCCATATTATGATGTAGCGAATCTTGTAACTGTAACAAAGATGAATATGATAAGACGAAATGCCTTGTGGTAATGTAAGAACCACTCCTGTGAGAATACGGCATCAAGTCTCCCGCAGAGCTGGGAAGCGGTCTCGGCCGCTCTCCAAGTATTCCACAGAGCTGCGCAGCGGTCTCAGCTTCTCTGGAAGTCTCCCGCAGATCTGCGCAGAGGTCTCAGGAGCTCCAAAATTTGACTATCCTAGATGGAGCATCCTGAATGCACCTCCATAACTGCAGGTGCTTTCAGGAGCACCTGAGAATGCTCTTGCAGAGTCTGAGAGCACTTTGCTTAGCTCCAGGTGGGTCTGGGAGCGTCTGAATGTACTTAGAAGCACCGGTGAGGTCGCCCGGAGTGTCTGGGAGGATTGCGTGTGGCTTCCGGACTGCATTACATTTTGCTGATGTACAGAATGCAATACCCTCCCTGCCCCATCATGAAGATGAGCATCAACGGAGCGTCAACGATTGTTGGTCAGGTATCATGTGTAATCTGGTGGGCGACAGGTTGCACATTGTCATAAACTGATTATTGGCTGCCCTTATAGGCAAAAGTGAAAGTGAAACGCTTCCTGCCCCATCTTCAAAATGTGCGTCAACAGAGTGTCAATGATTGTTGGCCTTCCATCATGGTTGATCACAGCACGATGTCGCGGATAGTGACTATATACATCGTTTGGACTGTCATCGTACGCTAAAAGGCTCAACAATACTCACTGGTAGCTCTGTAAATGAATTAAGTTGTTACTGTCCCGGAGGATGTGGCTAGAATATCCCGTCCATATCTGTCTATAAAGGCTGCCATATCCTTCTTCAAGGATGCTTGTGATCAAGCACCACTCATAGTACCGAAGATGCAAGACCAATTATTGTTGACACACTGTTGACGCTCTGTTGACGCTCTGTTGACGCTCTGTTGACGCTCTGTTGACACTCTGTTGATGCTCTGTTGACGCTCTGTTGACACTCTGTTGACGCTCTGTTGACGCTCTGTTGACGCTCTGTTGACGCTCTGTTGACGCTCTGTTGACGCTCTGTTGACGCTCTGTTGACGCTCTGTTGACGCGCTGTTGACGCGCATTTTCAGGATGTGGTTGGGCGCGTGAGTATGCGTGTTTTGCACATGACAGCGGCTAATACGTCGAAAATGAAACATGACGTACAAATGTCAATATTTTACCATTCACAGTAGCATATCTGAATGCGACCATAAATGTGAAACACGAAACGCAGAACCAGAGATTAGAACTGACGGGTCTAGCTCAACCCGGCGAAACCCGCGGGTTGATGGGTACGTGTCCGTGTTCGGCCCGCCAAGAGTCAACTGGTCGGAGATCTGGACGGGTCTGGAACCAAACCGACTGGTTTTTGCTGTCCAAATACGGACCGCTGGTGGGTTACCCAGACCCGTCGCTAACACTATTCACGGCGGTCGATCCTATTGCTCACTAAGGATCTGAATAACCTTGGTTCGTATTTCTTGTAACAGTAGTTGTTGAGCGGACTCAGCTGATCTCTGGGATTCCTGAAGTCGCTTTATCTTCCGAGCCTTGCTATGTTGTTTCTTCGTTTGAAGCAAGGGATTTACTCGGTTGCGCTGCCACATATTCCTAGCTCGTTCTGGCTCCTTGATCAACTGCTCAGCTTTATTTCTCGCTCGTTCGAAATTTGCCTGATCTGACTTGGATAAACTTGTCCTGACCGGTACTCTGAGCCAGGGTCTGACTGACTATCTCGAAGCAACTCTGAAGCTTTCCGTACTGTCTGTTGCTCTCTACGACGCCAACCCCCAATTGCTTTGCACTACAAAGATGTACTGATTATCCCTAATGTAGGAGATAATCTTTGCAAAGGCGTATAAAATGACGTCGTTATCGTTCTCGAAGGTTATTGTCATAAGCTACCGAGGTATACTCTCAAGGTGCGGGGCTGCCGCTACGAAAGCTAATAGATTCTCAGGTATATAATAATAGGTATAGGTATCATGAAAACGCAATGATAAATAAGGAGCTTTCTCCGCTGGTAGGTATCGTTTTTCCGCTTCCTGTTTCATCCCCTTGCATTGCATGAAAAGTGTCCTCTTTTTATTGTCTCTCGGAACCCTCTCCAGACTATGATTCAATCCCTCAATGATAGCCACTTATCCGTGCGTCTTGCATTCGTAGAATGCGCCTGGTAGACGCGGCCATGGATCCCTCTGGTTATCATGTTCATGGATGATATCATTTCGGCAGAATGAATCAGACCACAATTTCAACTTTGACATCTCCCAATCATTTCATTTTGGAATGGAACTCCCTACTCAATGGTCAACACGTCTGCATTATTTAAAACCTCCAGACCTAAATAACTCATAGACTTCCATCGGTGACAAACCATGTGCTATGCCAACAAGGATCATATATCCCTCAGTTACGTCATGCTTAGGTAGTCCGCATAGGCACTGCCGAGGTGTGCCCCACTTGATCCTAGGCTGTTACGGCACAAAGGGTGGAGAGCCTGCTTACTTGCATATGGACAATCAACTGCCAGCATACAGTTACACTCATCACACATAGTATCAAGGAATGAATGTAGTCGAAAACAACACGCTTGGCAGGACTGCAGTCCTTTCGATCTGGCAGTGTTGCTGCATCATCAAATCAGCTGCCGCAGCACTTCGCTCTCAATGAATCCACTAAAGCCTTAGCTTTATCCAATCGACACGTGACTTAGTATAACCCCACTCAAGGCTATACCACATGGTCAAGATAATGTGCATGGTGAGTGCATTTGGCCTCTGGCCTATCTTCAGGTACCAATAGTCATTATCAGGGAAACCCCTAACACTTCTCCTCGATTTCAATGACCTACCATAAGCAATTTTCAAAATGTTGACTTTCTGCACCAGGTCTGAATGCAGAGTGATGTAGTTAGATGTATGGATGAATGCAACATGATGGTGGTCATTCATACAGATTCGCGTTGAGCATTGACTGCTCCTTCTATGAATTGTATGCTATCACTGACTTCAATTTTGTTAGTAAATGTTGTCCCCAATTTAGATTGCGTGTTCTCACTTATCTATAACAGGCAGGGCAATATCACGTTGATTAATTGTCAATCAACTCGGTTTGGAGTCTAGAACTTTCATATGGGCCGTATGACCCTTGTGCATGGGCAGACGAAATATCATGTCTCACAATATTGTCACTGAAATCAAGAAGATGCGGCCAAGTAGCAAAACAGGTATTGCAATTACTTTTTGCAGACATATGTCGTCAATAATTACAGATTTTGCAGGTGGTGTACAGATGACATACGAACAATTACAACATGTTTAACTGAATCCAATTCATGTACGATAATTAGCTAGGGAGGTTACATGCAGCAGTAAAAGTTTCTGGGTTTAACAGGCTGGGATTTCTTCATTCGTGATGAATTGGGTACCACATCGGGCATGAGAGCTGATATGCATATGTGAGACTGTGGTTTCCCGGATGCTAATCTCATATGTCCACTTTCTGCTCATGATATTCCATGTGGCATTGCGATTTTCCGCTGACACAATCATGTATCTCCATCAGCTCTCCAATTGTTGTCAGCACAGTAGCAGGTGCAAATGAATCCATTTGCAGCTTTTTGACTGCCTTTTCTGTTGTTAAGGCTGTTCTGTACCTCAAATTGTACAAATGATGCAAGACAAAAAATCGTTCACACTCAGCTTCAGGATGTAGCAGGGAGCATGTCTCTCCTTGTTTTGATTATAAAGGCAGCCAATGAAACAAACATAAACGAGGATGTACCAAAGTTAATATTTTGCACATGATAGGAGGATATTTGAATGGAACCATGAATAGAAATACCTGAAAACGAGAACCTGAGATTGGAACTCATGGGCCTAGCCAAACCTGGGAAAACCCGCAGGTTGACAGGTATGGGTACGAGTTTGGCTTGGGGAGAAGCTGTGGGTATGATTTTTGAACGGATCTGGAACCGAGCTGAACCATTTTGCTGGAACAAACCCGAACCGCTGGCGGGTTACCCGGACCCATTCCTAATACCAGTTTTTGGTGGTAAACCCGGCCCAATTGTAACGGTCCAGGTTTTCATCTGGTGAAGCCCGCTGCAATGGTTTGGTACTGGTACCATCCCCAACCCGAAACCGTTCTAGCATGTTGGAACGGTTGCTAAAACTACTCCAGGGAGGTCCTATGCAGCCAAAGCTGGTGGCGAAGGTGAGCTTTCTGAATATTTTAATGCAGCTGCACCAACATGTTGACAGAGTGACTAGGATGTTTTGACGATTTCTTCCGTGTCCGAAATGGATCTGACAGCTGTCATCTACTCGTTTTGAGTGCAACAATCCTGCTGTGTAGGATGTAGGTTTTGGCTGCCCTGCCACATCTCCAAAAAGTCATGGACCTTGGCCATTCAATGCAATTACCTTTATTCTGCCTTTTTCGTCATTTCGGGGTCGTTTACTTGGTTCGTCAATTCCAATGCTGAGTCATCGCGTGCACAAATCCCATCATTGGCTCCCGTAAAGTACCTTATGATGACCTTTTCGCAAAGGGTCTCGCCTGTGGTTTTCGACTGAATATAGTTAATAACATCTCACCCAAGGGAAAAACTTGCCTCCACTCCGACAACATGTGGTATGATTGAACCATTCCACGTGCCACATTGAAGAGATCAGCGGACTTTGAGTGCGTTTCCTCTGGTTGGCGCCACTGGTCAGTTATGTCCGGCATCCAAAGTGTACTGCTGATCCCCATTGGGTCAGAGTTGTAATCATTGAGATTTGGATTAATTTGCCCCCAGTTCTTTGGCGCTTCTGGCGGTGGATTCAAATACAGCCAGGTAGCCGTCAATAAGTGTGCTGTGCAATTGCTCCGTCCGGGTGTCGTTTCAGCCACATTGTTTGGTGTTAACTATTCTTCATTATTGCTGGATAAATCATATGGATCAAAGGATGATTGACAGGATCCTAGAGCATTTGCGGAGGGGACTAGATTGCTGTTCGGTATGCTTTCAAGTTTATTGACCGGCACACATCCATGTTTGGCACAGTATTCATTCTCCATATACTTGAGAAATGCCTCTTGGGATTGAGTAGTATAGAATGTCTCGTCTGCAGGACTAATATCCAATCCCTTGTCCCGCTTCCTAAACAATCCCAACTTCCGGAAATGATCGAGGATATGGGTGGAAATGAGCAGCATACCTGTCATAGGAGTCACTTCAGTGCAATATTTGGACAGCTTCTGTTGAGCTAATTTCATGGCAAAGAACAAGTCTTCCTTCCATTGAGCCTTTTTCTTTACCAAAGCTCGCATAACGTCATCCTTATGATCGAACATGTTATGGTACACTGTGATAACATGATGCAATGTGACTGTATGCCTCTTTGACATCCACAAGGTCCAATATCAGAATGGCCTCAATACATCCATGATGTACTTCGCAATGGTCCATTTGTCCTGTGTTGTGAAGTGTGGCTAGTATTCACTGTATTTTGGAGTGTGGAGCCACTCGCGTGTAAATTCTCGTAAATGGTAGACATTTTGATCAATTCCAGTGTTGCGTTCCAATGTGTCTTCACATCCATAATAGGTAGTACTGTAATGCGGACTGTGGCTTTTTGACCGTCAATGAATACGTTTTGACAACCAGGTGTATGTGTAATCAATACAGCAAGCATTCTCTGCTTTATGAAGGTCAGTTTCAAGACATCCAAAATCTGTTGAAATACGTACTTTCTCAATTGTCTTTGCTAAACCTCATCTCATCGCCGACACCTTATTGACTCTAGAATTGCTTTCTTTTCGAAGTCTTTGACTCTTCCTAATGTCTATGCTTTCATCCTCTCCACATTGCTGATTGTGCTCATAGGCTTGCCAAGACTTGGTGCGGCCCTTTACACTGAGACTGCTCATGAATGCACCTAAAGCCAGCTGTATGATGTGTGCTATGCATGGTATGTGGTTCCTCATTGCAGGTCACTCGAGTCCGGAGGCCTGAAGTGTTGATTGTAGCTCACGTGTCATCGAGTAATTTGAGGAAGCATTATCAGTTGTAGTTCCAAGCAAACAGCCGTTGGGAAGCACAATACAATTAAGCACCTCCTTCAAATGTACGGCTAGCCTTGCTACAGTATGTTGGCTCTGGACCTATCATCCTTAATTAGCTTTCAAAACCGGGAAAGAATTGGCGATTAACCTCATCAAAAGCGAGTTGAACTTCACGCAATGCCCAATTTGGATCCATATAGTAACCAATGACCGATGTTACGGATAGTTCGTTGGTTGATGTCTGTTCTTTCAAAGGTAAACTGACTTCATTGCATAACGGTAATTGCTTCTTAACTGCATCCACGGTCAGTGCATAATCCCACCAGCAAATGTTCCCAAAAGTCATGCCACAGGGCAGCAATAGATCACTCCGTAATGCTGTATACGACCATTAGTGCTCCAGTGTTGATATAGCGTTCCATGGAATATCAGCTGAAACAAATTCTAATGTGAGGTAGCGATTTCATGTGTCTCTGTGATGTTCGGAAATTTCAAAGTTCATAGCTGCCAGTTTGGAGCGTTGTGTTGGTGAGTTCGGTCAATATGGATTAACCTGGATGTCAAATAGGAATTTCCTCTGTGAACTTACTATTGTAATTCCTCAACTTCCTTCATCAGTAAAAGATAATTCTGTCCATGCGAAATGGCTCCGTCAGAGTGGATGCGGTCCATCAGAACAGTCAGAGACATCCTGGTGGCAGCTCACTCCGTGCCCGGTGTGAATACCACTCATCGCATTGCATATATCTCTCCTTTTGCAGTTTCACCGTTTCTTCTCGAAATATCGGTCTTCTATTTTGAAAGAACACTCCGGCGTTGAAGGCTAACCGTGTCCATGTGTCAGAATGGGTTCATTGGGCACACGCTTGCATCGAGATTGCAATGCGATGGGTGACGCTGCAAAAACCTCTCCTTGCATTCCTTCTACCTGCACGCAAAATGGAATTATCTCTTCACTAATTATACACCTCATTCCAAGCCGCCAGATCTATGTGGCTATTGACAATCCATCGCACATTCCGTCAATCTCCCAGCTTACCGCTAGTAGCTATCTCTGGAATTACGTGCGTGTAGCTGACGAGGTTTCCCATGCTGACAACTTGGAATGCAAGTGCTGCTGGTGCTTTTCACACTTGTACAAATTTTGTGATGGGATCCAAGTTACCCGAGTTTTCAGGTATTTTGGTGAGCGCCAGGGCTAACCAGCACCCAACAAATGATCCATCCCTGTTCAGGAGCTTTGTTTTGAATAGTCATTGCAGTTGCCACGGGAAACGACCATTCAGCGCGCCATAACATCCCCCTGGTTGTTGCTTTACCCACACCCAGTCGTTCCATCGGTCCCCTCCGCGCCACCTCTGGCTTCTTGTGCATGGACAAATCTGAGATATGCATTCACCTTGTGAACCCTCAAATTGAACTTTAATACCATGGTGAATACAGAGCTCCATTGCGTGCAGTTGTTCATCTGATATATACGTCTTGTTACGACTCTTATGCTTGATAAACTCCCGCCTGCCGTTGTATATTGCCACATGGTGCATAGCGTCTTGTGTATTGTCAAGGAATGCGCTGAAGTCTTTGATCATAGTGTCAGGATGCTTTCCATCACAGCAGTTTTGGGGTCCCATGAATTTGGGCTTCGCATATGACTGGGAGCTCAGGGGGGCAGCCAGATCAGTGCCGGAAGGGAGGACTGTTCAGATGGCAGTGGTGTTCTCTCAACGCTGAGCGAGGGCTTCGAGATTGAGCTCTCTGATCATAAAGCAGAGAATGCAATGCTGTAAGGTGATTACTTGCGGCAGGTAGTTGAGATTGTGATTGGAGGCTTTCCAACCGTCCTTGAGATTCAATTTATGTGCGTGTTCATGTCTCTCGGCAGAATATTGTTGCAAGGCTCTGTATCTACAAATCTGTTCCACCCAGTGAGACATCAAGTGGATCTTCGGAAAGTTGAAGTCGGCATCTAACTCCTTGGACACAGCTATCTCATGGCTGATATAATCCCACCAGGCATTCATTTCGCGCCGCTTCTTGGACGGTGTCCAAGTTTCAGCATGCATTTCCTCGTCTACATTTGGCTTCTTCATGAGCTCAGTTCTCAGGGCATTGGCTTTGGCCTTTGCCGGCTCGCTGGCTTGCCTGAGTAAGGAAACATCTATGAAGGTGTGAAAACGATGCAAGCCATCTTCCATGTAGCTCAAGGTTGCATCATCCTGACATTTATATCAAGCATACATATACAATTCTTACAATTCCCGTGTGGACTGAATTGTGCGATTGAATGTGGGATGCTGAGCATGGCTTCTTCCTCGTAGAGACTGGGTTACAACTCCAAGCAGGTACAGGCTCATTTTCTTCATCTCCTTCCCATTCCATTGAGAAACTTCCTTATATGACTTAGTATTTGGTGTGAGGTTGTGGTAAGCAGGCACGTAATAACCATATCGCATTGTACTTGTTGAGCCGTTCGTGTGTCTTCATGAAGTGGAAAATTGACTTCTGGAGGTAACCAAGCATGCCGATCTGAATTGTATGGAGGAGGTCAGGCTTCGGGAGGTTGCTCACGATGCAGGGATTATGTCGAAACACATCGCATCGTCGGTGAACATGACGCAACGATAGTTCGGCATCGGCTATCTTGGTGTTGGCATCGCTGAGCATTCAATAGTATAGGTTGTGATCCCACCGGGGGTGTTCGTTGTCAGGAGGGACATAATCTCCCAGTTCATTCTTTGGACACTCGCACCAGAAACAGACATGTTGTTCGAGATGATGTAGGCCGCTATGCTCAGGGTAATCTGCAAGCCACGCTGTGAAGATTGGTTTGCAACACCTGAAGTTGCCATCTGCACAGAGAATGTTGTAATACCTGCTCTCGGGGCTGCAATTTTGTTCCAAGGTGAGAGTCTTGAGTACCCGCTGGAGTGCTTTGTTCAGCACCTGTCAGTTTGTTTGACGCTGCTCATCTAGCCTCTTCTGAGGAATCTTGCGGTTCTTGATCGGAATCGGCACGTGAGCGACCATTACGACACTGCGCGTTGAGGGCATCTGGCGGATCATCGAAGATAGGTTGCTAATTGTCATATATACAGGCCACTCTCTCTTGTCACCAGCAAAATTCGAAAGATGCGTTCTGTCGGACATGAAGTTCAAGGCAACCAGTTTATCCCCCACTGTGAGCATTGACTTAATGTCGGTTAGCATGTCATCATGCTCGGGTATCTCTCCTTCCGTGTGTCTCCCGGCACAAGTCCACATTGAGCATTTCGGTACAGGGCCATTTCGGTGGTATATCGCTGTTAAAGCATCACTGTGGGGCGTAAATATGATGCTCGGTGTACGATGGCTACCCCATCAACCATCTCATGCTTTTGATGATGTCTTGACTCCAGTATTTGATAGGGCGTTGGTGATTGTCATTCCATTTCATATCCTCGAGACTGTGTAGTTCCCACTCCCCAGTGCCAGATTATCTGTCATGCTAGCCATGAGCTTCTGGATGCCATCCCTGTTTTTGAAGCTTGGGAAATGCAGAGCGGTGTTGTCATCTTTTCGCACATTGTCATAGTACGTCTTCATGCCCTTCTCCTGGATCACACACTGAAAAAATTGTACTCTTCACACGTTGCAAATAGGTAGTAGTGAGTGATTTGTAGGTTCGTCTGAAGGATACCTCCCCTGCACCGCGAGGACTGGTTCACTCCTCGCCTACCGAGCCAGGGGTGCACGCCTCAGGGAGAGAGATAGTGGGGAGAGGGACATCGGGGAGTGGGACATCGGGGAGAGGGACATCCGGGGGAGTGACATTGGGGAGACTGTTGCTACCTGCCGAGTCGCCGGGTAGCTACCGCTCCATATCAACATCGGAGGTGTTTTGGCTGCCTCAGCCTCTTGTAGAGTTGGCGCTGCTGCGTGAGGGTTTTGCAGCATCACAAGCCCCAGAAACTCCAGCCCACTGAGGCGGTGAGTCTCCAGAGTTCATGGTCGTGGGAGAGCCTCCGCGGTATGTGGCTATGCGGCAGGCGCTGGAGGTAGAGGCCGTGGGGCATGCTTCCGTGTCTGTTGGCCTTGCTTATTTAGCACATTTCGCTGATTGTCGTCCATGGTATCAGCATCATCAGCGAATGTATTTACTATCTCTCCCTGGCCAATCATCTGATGTTCTTTGCCATTATTATTATCCTAATCCTCATCTTCATCCTCATCCTTCTCCTCATCCTCATCCACCTCCTCCTCTTCCTTCTCATCTTCGTCCTCTTGATCTTGCTCATGTTCACCATCCCTTTCCACATCCACATCACCGTCTAAATCAACGCCATCCGGTGCCGCTACATCATCCTCCATGCGCAGATCCACATCAGAATCACATTCTGAGTCATATTGGCCGTCCGATGCGGTAGGGTTGGTATTAGTGTTAGCAACGGGTCTGGACGGTCACTTCGGGTCAGGGTACGGGTCGGAACCAAACCCTGGGCAGATTGGCGGTCCGGGTCGTCAATGAACCCGAACTGTCGATTCGGGTACGGTTCCATCGACGTCTCCCTACCCGTCTTAACTGGGCGGTTTCTCAGCGGGTTGTACAGCGGGTACATCTGGAAATTCATATAACATGCTTGCCTTTACTATTCGGTTATAGTAGTCAATCAAAATCGATCATTTGACATCCAGTAATAACATTTTGTATGTTTCGCATGTAGTGACATCGAGAATATTTTAATTCCTGTTTTTCTTTTAATGATTTGTATTTTTGATCAGGGAGGAGGTCATTAGTTGAATTATAAGCTCAAATATCCATTCGATGCCTTCATTCCCTGATCTGCATCACCAGCAATTGATGATCCTCAGTTGATGCTGAGTTGACAGATATTGTCAGAATGGCGCTGTGACCGTGTCACTGGCTCTTTTGCACATAGTGGTTGGCAATACATTGGTTATGGATAGCAGCGAGCAAATCACTTACCAATTACCTTATTTACAAGACTGAACATTGTGGAGGCTCCATCGATGATTGAGGTGTAGCGGCATCGACACAGACCATATTGCCTATCAAGGCTGCCAATACTTCGATTATGGGTAAATGCTGTAGCACAGCCCTTGGATTATACAAGATGCAACACCCAAAATCGTTGACACTCTGTTGACGCTCATTTTCAGACAGGTGCTGTGACCATGTCACGATCGCATTTGCACAGAACGGCTGCCAATACGTTGATTATGGACTTAAGCCGTAGCAGAGCCCTTGGAATATACATGATGCAACACCCCAAAGCGTTGACACTGTGTTGATGCTCTGTTGACGCTCTGTTGATGCTGTGTTGATGCTCTGTTGACGCTCATTTTGAGGTGTAACGGTATCGACAAAAACAATATTGCCTATAAAGGCTGCCAATACTTCCATTATGCATAAATGCCGTAGCACAGCCCTTGGATGATACAAGATGCAACACACAAAATCGTTGACGCTCTGTTGACGCTCATTTTCAGAGAGGTGCTGTGACCATGTCACGATCGCATTTTCACAGAACGGCTGTCAATATGTTGATTATGGGCATATGCCGTAGCAGAGCCCTTGGAATATACATGATGCAACACACAAAAGCGTTGACACTCTGTTGACACTCTGTTGACACTCTGTTGACACTGTGTTGACACTGTGTTGATGCTCTGGTGACGCTCTGTTGATGCTGTGTTGACGCTCTGTTGATGATCATTTTGAGGTGTAACGGTATTGACAAACACCATATTGCCTACAAAGGCTGCCAATACTTCGATTATGGATAAATGCCGTAGCACAGCCCTTGGATTATACAACATGCAACACACAAAATCGTTGACGCTCTGATGACGCTCATTTTCAGACAGGTGTTGTGACCATGTCACGATCACATCTGCGCAGAATGGCTGCCAACACGTTGATTATGGGTCTATACCATCGCAGAGCCTTTGGATTATACATGATACAACACCCAAAAGCGTTGACACTCTGTTGTTACTCGGTTGTCACTGTGTTGATGCTCGGTTGACGCTCTGATGATGCTCACTTGATACACTGTTGACGCTCTGTTGACACTCATTTTGAGGTGTAATGGTATCGACACACACAATATTACCTATACAGGGTGCCAATACTTCGATTATGGATAAATGCCATAGCACAGCCCTTGGATTATACATGGTGCAACACACAAAATCGTTGACACTCTGGTGACGCTCATTTCCAGAGTGGGGCTGTGACCATGTCGCGATCACTTTTGCACAGAACAGCTGCCAATACGTTGATTATGGATATCTGCCGTAGCAGAGCCCTTGGATTATACAAGATGCAATACCCAAAATCGTTGACACTCTATTGACACACTGTTGACGTGGTGTTGATGCTCTGTTGATGCTCTGTTGACGCTCTGTTGACGCTCATTTGGTGGTATAGCAGTTTCGACACAGACGATATTACCTGTAAAGGCTGCCAATACTTCGATCAGGGATGAATGCTGTTGCACAGCCTTTGGATTACACAAAATGCAATCCACAAAATCGTCGACGCGTTGTTGACACTCATTTTCAGACTGGGGCAGTGACCATGTCACGATCGCTTTTGCTCAGAATGGATGCCAATACGTTGATTATGGGTACATCCCATTGCAGAGCCTTTGGATTATACATGATCCTACGCCCAAAATCGTTGACACTCTGTTGACAATCTGTTGACGCGGTGTTGATGCTCTGTTGACAATCTGTTGACCCTCTGATGATGCTCATTTTGAGGTGTACCAGTATCGACACACACGATATTGCCTATAAAGGCTGCCAATACTTCGATCATGGATAAATGCCGTAGCACAGCGCTTGGATTATACATGGTGCAACACACAAAATCGTTGACGCTCTGTTGACGCTCATTCTCTGAGCGGAGCTGTGACCACGTCGCGATCACTTTTGCACAGAACAGCTGCCAATACGTTGATTATGGATATCTGCCGTAGCAGAGCCCTTGGATTATACAAGCTGGAATACCCCAAATCGTTGACACTCTGTTGACAATCTTTTGACGCTGTGTTGATGCTCTGTTGACGATCTGTTGACGCTCTGTTGACGCACATTCCGAGGTGTACCAGTATCGACACACACGATATTACCTATAAAGGCTGCCAAAACTTCGACTATGGGTAAATGCCGTAGCACAGCCCTTGGATTATACAAGATGCAACACCCAAAATTGTTGACGCTCTGTTGACGCTGATGTTCAGACTGGGGATGTGACCATGTCGCGTTCTCTTTTGCCCATCAAGGATGCCAATATGTTGATTATGGATAACAGCGAGCAAATGGCATCCCAATGGACTTACTTACCAGATCAAAAACTGTTGAGGCTCCGTTGACGCTCACTTTCAGAATGTGGCTGTTACCGTGTCAATTTATCCTTTCCCTATACAGGCTGCCGATACTTTTGCTATGGATAATAGTGAACAAATGGCTTCCCAATGGACTTACTTACAAGATCAAAAACTGTTGACGCTCCGTTGACGCTCACTTTCAGAATGTGGCTGTTACAGTGTCAATTTATCTTTTCCCTATAAAGGCTGCCGATACTTTTGTTATGGATAACAGCGGACAAATCGCTTCCCGATGGACTTACATACAAGATCAGACACCGTTGACGCTCTGTTGACACTCAATTTCAGAATGTGGTTGTTACCTTGTCAATTCCTCTTTTACCTGTAAAGGCTGCCGATACATTGGTTATGGATAACAGCAAGCAAATCCGTTTCCAATTAACTTACTTACCAGAGAAAATATCGTTGACACTCTGTTGACGCTCAGTATTAGAATGTCGCTGTTACTGTGTTGCGGTATCTTGTGCCTACAAAGGTTGCCAATCTGTTGATTATGAATAGCAGCGAGCAAATCATGTTCCAATTAAGTTGCTAACATATCCAAACATCATTGACACTCCGTTGACGCTCATTGTAAAAATGGGGCTGTTCCAGTGTCGCTTTCTCATCCAGCTATAAAGGCTGCCAATACTTCGGTTATGCATATCTGCGAGGAACTCCCTTTCCAATTAAGATACATACAACACCACAAATCATTATCATTCCGTTCACTCGCATTTTCAGCATTGGGCTGTATCCGTGTCGCATGTTCTTTTGTCTATCAAGGCAGCCAATAAGTAGGTTATGAATAACAGCATGCAACTCGCTGTCCAATTAACTTACTTACAAGACCAACAATCGTTGACGGTTGATCCACATTCACCATAAACATGTCCTAACTGTTGGTTTATGGAGCATAATTTTGTCCAAATAATCATATAGTCATTATTGAAAGCCAATCAATAATTGGTATCAATAGTCAGTTGCATGCAAAAGCTTTATGGTGTATCAATTTCTGATCGACTGATGCAGAAGTTCTCTGAGCGATGGATAACTTAGCGCGGTGACATTTCAGCGCTTTCAGTTGGCAATTCACCGCATGTAGTGCCATGACCTAATTTTTAATTAATATAGCCTAGTGTTAGCAACGGGTCCGGGTAACCCGCCAGCGGTCCGGGTTTGGACTGGAAAAACGGCTCGGTTCGGTTCCAGACCCGTCCAAAAACCCGACCCAGAGTTTCTTGGCGAGCCAAACCCGTACCCGTACCGATCAACCCACAGGTTTTGGCGGGTTTGGCCAGACCCGTCGGTTCCAGTCTCCGGTTCTCCCTTTCAGGTTTTTCTATTTATGGTCGCAGTCATATATGTTACTGTTATGTGCAAATTATTAACGTTGGTACATCATTCTCTTCATTGGTTTCATTGGCAGCCTTTATACTCAAAACAAGGAGAGACATGCTCCCTGCTACATCCTGAAGTTGAGTGTGATCAAGTGTTCATCTTGCATCATTTGTAAGATTCGAGGTCCAGAATAGCCATATTGATTGCTAAGGCAGTCATTCAGCCGGAATTTGAT
>Ga0307512_10003757_pt1 | contig 17177 bp, 19 predicted proteins | sample 14_EM_MG_FD_200267 | JGI IMG/M metagenome (GOLD analysis project Ga0307512, IMG submission 200267) | Populus trichocarpa ectomycorrhiza microbial communities from riparian zone in the Pacific Northwest, United States - 14_EM | ecosystem: Host-associated > Plants > Roots > Unclassified | place...
AATAGGAGACCGACAGAACGAGAAGAAACGGTGAAACAGCGATCAGAGGGCGATATGGAACGCGACGCGTTGAATTGACGCCGGGCGCGGAGTAATCCGCCACCGGGGTGTCTCTGACGGCTCTGACAGAGCGCGTCCACTCTGACGGAGCCATTCCGCCCGGACGGAAATATTTTTTGCTGATGAAATAGTACGCAATGACCGACGTTATTGCAAATTTGTTTGTTGATGTCCACACATCCAAAGCTAAACTAACTTTATTACTTGTTGGCAACTGCTTCTTCATTGCATCCACAGTGAGTGAGCATTCCCTGCGACAAATGATGCTAAGGGTGCTCGCTGATGGTAGCACCAGCTCGCTGCGGAATGGGTTATATGACCGCCTTGGCTCTGGGTTCGATATAGTGTTCCATGAAATATGAGCTGAAACAAACCATAACATGAGGTAGCGATTCCAAGTGTCTTGGTGAAATTCGGCAGTTAGAGAGTCTTTAGCTGCAAGTTAGGAGCGTTTTGTCTGTTAACACAGTCAATGAAGTTTAGAAGTCAATGTCGACAATGAATTTGTTTTGCACACTGTCAAGTGTAATCCCTCGACATCCCTGCCGCTTCGGAATGGGCAGTGCTGTTTCATTGACCATCGAACTAGTCAATTCAGTAACCTCCGACTCTGATAATTCATTCCACTTTGTGATGTGCGCTTTTGCCAGGAAGTGTTTGCCCATTGAGCTGGTCCCATGTTCGGAGGGATGGCAAAGAACTTGATGACAAAGGATCCATATGATGCCAGGGCTGCAGGTCACTTCAATTCCACAATGCAAATTGAACCGCCATGAAGGCACATGTCTAGAATCCTTCCATGCAATGGAACGCTTCGAGCCCACTTCCATAGAAGCCGACTAAGCATCGAATATGATTTGTAAAGTAAGGTTGTTCAAATCACAAATAAAGACATGTTCATTTTTGGAAGATATCATCACATCTAGCAACAAGCGATATGAAGATCTTGAATCCGAAATGGCGGTAGGAATTTGACAACTGCGTTAATGGACTTGAAAGGATGTCAATAGGTACGGTATTGTTGGGAAGAACCCTCGTTCTTAAATATTGACTCAAGAGCTACGAGCGACAAAAAAGTAAGCCCTGTGAGACAATGCATGCATAGTTGTGAAGTTGTATACAAGGACGTATTGAAAAGACTGACTGTTAAAAATGCAATTTAGGTTCAATGCAAGGCACTTCATTGCTGTGTAGGTTATTGCGCCGGCACGAGAACTGTTGATGCTCTGTTGATGCTCATTCTTAAGAGGCAGTAGCGATATGGTTAGTAGCATCTTTCCCTATAATGTCATCCAATACATCCATTACGGATTGAAGCCAATGCAAAGCCCTTCGATTATGCAAGGTGCAAGACCAAACATCATTGGCGCTCCGTTGACTCTCATTTGGTGGAGGTGTTAAAGATTTCGGGTGTAGCATTTTTCGCTATAAAGGTGGCCAATACATTGATTATGGTTAAAGATCATTGCACAGCCCTTGGATTAGGCAAGATGCAAGACCAAAAAATGTTTAACGCTCCGTTGACGCCCATTTTCGGAAGATAGTCGCGCTGTCTTTGCTCGCATTTTTCTGTAGAAACGCTGCCGATACATGGAATATGGGTAAGTGTCATTGCACAGCCGTTGGATTATGCAAGATGCAAGACCAAAAATTGTTGACTCTCCATTTACTCTAATTTTGAGAAGATAGTTGTTACGGGGGTTCTTGGTCCCAATAATCAATACAACACTTTATTGAACTAAGTACAGCCGCCTATCCAAATATCTCTTTCTCTCCTCGTCTTATCCTAAGACTCAACTTCTCGTTCCTGAACAACGAGAACTCCCGTTGTGAACCTATACCACAGACCTTCTCCTCTGTAGACGTATATCAATTCTCCACGTGCCAGGACTCTTCCCCTGAAAACTCCTCGAATGGTAATAACTCGGTGTTCAGATACCGTCGCACCAGGTAGTCGATATTCTCGAGTTGAGCGAAACGAAAAACCACCCGATAAGTGTGGATTAAATTGTGCTCGTGTAAAGTGAACAGAAGATTGCCGAAAGTCTCGACAACCCGAGTCAGTGCGTATTCTGCGGGTGTATATCTGTGTCCAGGCATACAAGGGATAATCGCGTAGGTTGATTAAGGAAGAAATAGTGATGGCTATTTCTTTAGGATGGATAAAACAGATAGAATTCTTAATAATATTTTATGATCGTCTTCGGTGTTCTGATAGCTAACTTTGCTCGCTGATGATTCCCAATTCCTTCGACCATCGCTTGCTCTTTATAGCTCACTCCTCTTCTTCTTTGCTCTGATAGAGTTATCTCGGCCACGCCCCCTTAGCGCCCGGCGATAACTCGCCTCAACACCCTCAGGTAATTGTGCTCATGCAATGTGGTTTGAAAGTGTTACGCTCCTGATAACGATCAGGCCATCCATTGCGCGATATCAGCCCACATATCCTTGACAACATGGGTCGGTAGTTGGAACACTTATCGCCCTTGCGATAATGCTTGCGCCTCTTAAATCCCTCATGCCCATGAGTTATTTAATTGTGTCACAGACTTACTCGGCGACCAACCGATGCTATGCCAACGTAGATTAAAGTCGTGTAAGCTCGTACCCGATACGAGGTTACATTGCGATCCATACTACCAGAGTCAACTTAGTAGTGCTCGCTCTAGGCGCAATGCCTACGTCATTAATCCCTCAGTTACGTCATGCTAAGGTCGAGGCTTATCTCCAGACCGGAACGTGCCTCTCCGTATCCAGCCTCCTTACCGGGTGGGCAGAAGAGCTCTCTTAATCACATATGTCTATCAACTCCCGTGTGTGATTACCACACATGTCCCGCATAGTATCCAGGTGAGAACGAAGTACTCACACTTCGCGCGACCAACATGTACTCTCCTTAGAGCATGTTGCTGACCATTTGAACTTTCACATGCATAGGTGTTTTTTGCATATTTCCGATATGTATGCATCTTGTGTCATAATTCAAGTATCTTTATCGCTATTAGGGACGACCCCTAACAATAGTCACAATGTTGTCACTAGCATTTTTGGGTTGAAAGGTGGCCGATACGTCAAATGTGGGCAAATATCATCGAACAGCGCCTGGATCATTGAAAATGCATGACCACAAAGTGTTGTTGCTCCGTTGATGCTCATTACCAGAATGGGGTAACCAGCATGTTGCTTTCTGTTTGGCATATGACGACAACCAAAAAACTGTCCTTTCAAGGCCTCAACTATGCCGCCTTTTGATTGCCGAAAGTAAAAGACTCAACCTCATTGACTCTCTGTTCAAGATCATTTTTATGAGATATTTGAGATTTCTTTCCTAGCGTAATTGCCGAGAAAGGCAGCCCATACTCTGATTATGAGTGAAAGTTATTGCCCAGCGTTTGGATTATCCAGGATGCAAGACAAAAAATTCTTAACGCTCCTTTGACGGTCATTTCTACGGTGTGGCAACGAGTATTTAACTTGTCCATCAGCACAAAACATCTCCGTCCGGGCGGAATGGCTTCGTCAGAGTGGACGCGCTCCGTCAGAGCCATCAGAGACACCCTGGTGGCGGATTACACTGTGCGCGCCATCAATACCACGCGTCGGATTGCACATCGCCCTCCAATCGCAGTTTTGCCGTTTCTTCCTCAGACTCTGCAAGAGCATTCTCAGATGCTCCTGAAAGTACCTACAGTCATGGAGATGCATTCAGGATGCTACGAGATTTGACTATTAGGATAGTCACATTTTGGAGCAGCTGAGACCGCTGTGCAGCTCTGCAGGAGACTTGGTGCCATATTCTCAACGCAGTGGCTCTTAGGGTTCTATAAGCACAAGGCATTTCGTCTATCATATTCGTCTGTTACAGTCCCAAGATTCGCTACCTCAGAATATGGCATGCATTATGTAAGTATCTCTATATATGTACGTACGGTCAATGTGGCCACAACAGAATTCGTGAGAAAGAACAGTTCTAGCTTGAGGAGCCTAGGAAGAGAGTGAGGAGATATGATACTACCCGGCCGTGAGAATCCACGCAATTGCATGGATCCAGATGAGATGAAAAGGAGATGATGTCTATCTACCCCGGGGTCTCCCGAATATGTACTCTCCATCGCTCAGTCCACCTCCGTTACTCCAGTATCTCCGTACACCCGCCATCGCGCATTAACGATGTACTTTGAGGCCGTGATCGAGACAGTTGAGACATGCACTTTGAGGCCGTGATCGACCGAGTTTGGTGATGCCCCTTGGGGCCATTATCGAGCGAGTTTTGAGATGCACTTTGAGGCCGTGATCGAGCGAGATTGGAGATGCAATTGGAGGCCGTGATCGTGCCAACATGGAGGCCGTAATCGAGCGAGGTTGGAGATGCACTTTGAGGACGTGATCGATCGAGTCTGGAGATGCACTGGGAGGCTGAGACCGAACGAGTTTGGAGATGAACTTGCAGGCCATGATCGAGCGAGATCGGAGTACTTTGAGGCGGTCGATCTGGAGGGAGGCGCGACAGCAGCTGAGACTCTGTTCATTTGTTAACTTGGAATTGTGCGAATGTAGAGAGTTGAGTACATCCGCCGAGAGATGAGAAACTGGCTGGGAGTGGGAGACTGTCGATCTTGGGATCATGCTGTACTTGGTGTATGCTGTACTCGGTGTTAACTCATGATTATGGCATGGAGAGTTAGAGAGGACTGACTTAACTTCGTGTTCTTAGGTGATGGTAGAGTTGAACACAAGAGAGAGAGAGATCTGAGGAGATGGGGGAAATCATCATGAGAAACTGGGACTTAAGAGAATTTCGTGTGTGAGTCAACTGACCATCCCCGATACGCCAGGAACAAGGCCCAATCCGGCGGGTAATAACACCGATACGAGGTCTTCTGAACCCAATCAGGCAAGTCGTACTCCATATTTCTCATAGCCGCTCGTATCCTCCATATCGTTCTCATCTTCATCCCCCATCATTCTCTTTCTCATCCACACCTCTACCATCATCGCAGAACACAAAGTTAATTCATCCCTCTCTATCTATCCATGCCATGATCATTAGTTGACACTGAGTACAGCATACACCTAAGATTGTCTGTCATCCCTTCATTCTCACGATGTCAAGTGGACACCTGAACGTAGCTTCAGCTTGCGGCGTACCTCCCTACCGATCGACTGCCAACAGCCAGTTCTCCATAAGAGCTTCAAAGGTAATGTCACCTTGTGTCATTCCCACGGTTGCGAGTTATCTAAGTGATGAATTCAGTCCCGGCGCGCCGTCCATTGGCTGCCTGCATATACTAGTCCAATCTTGCACAATCACGGCCTCCCAGTGTATCTCCAAACGCACTCGATCAAGGCCTCCAAGTGTATCTCCATACTCGCTCGATTACGGCCTGCAATTTCGCACAATCATGGCCTCCAAGTGCATCTCCAAACTCGCTCGATCACGGGCTGCAAGTGCATATCTGAGTTCACTCGATCACAGTCTCCAAGTGCATCTCTGAGTTCACTCGATCTCAGTCTCCAAGTGCATCTCTGAGTTCACTCAATGTCCGTCTCCACGTGCATCTCTGAGTTCACTCAATGTCCGTCTCCCAGTGCATCTCTGTGTTCACTCAATCTCCGTGTCACAGTGCATCTCTGACTTCACTCAATCTCCGTCTCCAATTCCATATCAACCACGCTCGATCAAGTATGTCTTCAAGGAGTGGCGGCGGTTGTACGGAGATACAGGGGTAACGGAGGTGGACAGGGTGACGGGGAGTATATATTCCGCAGACCGCAGCCAGTCCAGATATAGCATGTGTAGATGAGTAGCTATATAGTTACAAAGTTACATAGATGAGAATACAAACTGAATACATGACTGTGATTCGAGGTGCTCCCAGACATGTCGCCAGCGCTCCCAGGTTTGTCGCCGGCGATCCCAGGTGCTCCCAGACTTGTCGTCGATCGCCAGGCGCTGTGTAAACGGCTTCAGCATAACTGCAGTCCCTGCAAAGAGTGTAACACATGTGTCGTTCTGATCATGCGTATACGTAACCACAAGGTAAAGGAGGTATGTATGAAACGCGACCTGTCGCCTGGGCGACGGGTAGCGTGTAATTAACCGTCAGAGCATACGAGGTTCCATCAGAGCCGTCAGAGCCGTCCGGAACACCCGGGTGTTTCAGACGGAAATTAGGGTCGTTCCTGATGTTCTTTTAACTTTCAATTGTCCAATACATGCGCTTTATCAGGATGTGACTATGTGGCCATTTGCTTGCCAAAAGTGAAACACTACGAATCATTGACACTCCATTGACGCTCACATTACACACAGTCTAACAGTCATTGTAAGCTCAAACATTGTAGTCCAAATGTAAATTTGCATTATTGACAACCAATATATCCTTTCTGCGTATTATTATTTGCATCCAGATGCTTTGTTGCCCCTCACTATCTGATTCACTGCTACATGCATGATATGAGCGATAAATGATGTAGCCTTATTACGTTGCAGTGCTTTTGGCCAGCAATTTGTGGCATGCAGATTCGGCCACTATTTTTTGATTAATATTGCCTGAGTGTCCCACCATTTCTGATCCAGCTTCTTCTCCTCGATGTCCATGACTTACTGTAAGCAATTTTCGATATCTCGACCATGTGGAGCAGGGCTAGTGTTAGCAACAGTTACATATTTGGAACCAGCCGGTTTTATAGGTCTGTGTGGCCACAGCCTTACCACATCAAAAATCTACGATTTTTTTAGCGAACTGCCCAATTAAGTCTACCAATATTAATCTGACAATTTAGAGCTTCGTATGTGAAATATGCAGCTTTGCGTGGCGCATCTTTTGGCCCTCTCCGATTTTCGATATCTTCAAAACTCATCAAGCGGGGGCATAAAAACATTGTTTTTGGAGCAAAAATGACTGCATTTTTGAAGCCACTTGCTGAGATTTAAAGATATTGAACATTGGAGACCGCCAAAAGATGTGCCATGCAATGCTGCATATTTCACATACCAAGATCTAAATATTTTAATCAATATTGGTGGACTTAATTAAGGGAACTGTATGGCAAGAGCCGGAACCAAACTGGCTGGTTCCGGGTTTTCTTGGAACCGCTATAGTAGAAACGGTCCAATGATGGAACAGTTGCTATCACTAACCAGGGCTAAGTGGAGTGTTATGCAGTTGAATGCATGGAGGAATGCAGCATGATGGTTGTGATGGATTCAGGTTCGTATTGCGCTTTGACCGCTCCTTCTATGACTTGTATGGCGTCACTTACTTAAAAGTTGTTTGTAAATTTTTTCACTCATTTGGATTTTGCTTTCGCACTTGACAGTAACAGGGATGATGATAACTGGCTTATTGGTCAATCAGCAAAAGTGCAAATCGACTAAGGGCTGCGCTACGCGCACACGTGGGGTTCATAGCAAGCTTCCCGCAGGCCCCTGGGCAACGCGCAACCTATAGTCATCAATATTCAATTCATAGAGATATGCGCGTGGGCATATGGAACTGTATATGGCTGCCGGCCAGAGATGGCCCAATACTCGTCTTTACTGCCCGCAGTCTTCGCTCGTATACTGGTACTGTACACACTATTGCTGCGAGTCTGCATGAGAGCCCGCTGGCGATTGAAAGCCTGCTCAAGAGCCTGCTTGAGTGGCTGGTTGGGAGCCTGTATGAGAGAGCAGCGTTTGAGAGAGCCGCGTTTGAGAGAGCCGCGTTTGAGAGAGCCGCGTTTGAGAGAGCCGCGCTTTGGGAGGAGTAGAGTCTTCCACGGGAACCTTTCGGCTGATGGCAAACTCTGAGTCTGTTGAAGCTTTGATGCTAAAGTTGACGTAGCCAACCTACTTGTCTCAGTGCTTCTAGTACAATGATCACCATCGCCGACTCCATCACCATCGCCCTCATTATCATCTGCATCATCGCCATCGCCATCATCACCATCACCTTCATCACCATCAGCCCCAGCCAAAATGCGCATACATACGCCCACAACCCGTGGGAAGCAAGCAGCAGATTCCGCTGGGAAATCTGAGTTGGAGATCTGCTCTCCCCAAGATCCAATTGTCTACCATTCCTACTATATCTTAGGCTGCAATTGACAACGCCATGGTCGTGAGGCATCGTGCGATGTCGTCTGGGTAGGCGCGATAACGATAAGATTGAGACTATGATATAGACCGACCTCATGATTTCGGCCGCCAGCCACCCCCTACCGGCCACCTGCCACATGCCACACGCCACCTGCCTAACGCCTCCCAGTTCCTGGCGGCTGCAGCTCAACCAGTCTCTGGATCGAGCATGTAGGAGCATATTTGGGAGAAGTAGAGTTTTCCACGAGAAGCTTTTGGCCGATGGAAAACTCTGAGTTTGTGGTAGCTTTGGCTATTAGAAGGCTCTAGGTCTGTGGAAGCTTTGGTTAGTAGAAGGCTCTAAGTCAGTGGAAGCTTTGATGCTAATGTTGACGTAGCCAACCTCCATGTCTAAGTGCTTCTGGTACTATAATTACCATCACCGACACCATCACCATCGCCATAAACACCATCGCCACCATCGCCATCGGCTCCAGACCAAATGTGCACAGATACACGCACAATCGGCGCGAAGCGCGCAGCTGATTCCATGAGACAATCTGATTCGGAGATGTGCTCTCCACGACATCCAATTGTCTACCTTTGCGGCAGTATCCCAGGCAGCAATTGTCAACACCATGACCATTGTTAGGGGTTCTACCTTAACAGCGATGATGGTACTTATAAAAGTTACATGAATACATATCACGGAATTACTCTAGGTCTACTCACATGATATGCATCACACCAATTCATGACGATATACGTGTGCGAGTCTTCTGTTTCTTAGCGGGAATACATAACAGTTGCGCGTCAATTGAATAAACAAAGTATCTTTGCTTAGCGGATTCCTTGAAAGAATAAATACTGCGGTATTTCTTATTTGATGACGCATCGATACTGCCAGATCGAAAGGATTAAACTCCTGCTGAGCGCTTTGTTTTCAACCATGCTCATATTCTAGATACTAGTGGGATAGTTGGATTGGACTGGAGATTACTCTGACATACAAACACAGCAGTCGTTAGTCAATATGCGAGTATGTGGTACATCTGGCTTATTTGCCTTGGGCGATAAGAGTTACCAGAGTACTCTCCGGCCGAAGACAAGGGTCTCGGCTTAAGCATGACGTGACTGAGGGAATCATGACGTTGGCTGAAGATAGGAGGCCTGGACCAACACTGCTCGTTGGTTTGTGTTGATATGCATTGCAATGTCAGACTCGTATTCAATACGAGCTGACGCGTCAAGTCCTACGTTGGCATAGTATCGGTTGGTTGCCGATTAAATCCATGATGTAATCCAAACGGCCTTGAAGGTGAGGCATTAATTTGCAAGAAGCGCTGCCAACTATTATAGTTCGTAGACGTTCCAACTACTGTCACGAACGGGTAGTAAGTTGTCAAAGTTCGAGTTTTGTCTGACACACTATCTGACATGATATCCTGTGATGGATGGCCTGATTCATATCATGAGCGTCATGCTTTGAAACTACATTGCATGAACTCGATAACTTACTGGGATGCGTGCCATGTTATGACTGGGCTCATGATTCTTTCATGACGTGACCGCGATGACGCTATCATGAACTTTGTAGTCATAGTGCTGATGTATGGGCATACAAACCCTCAAAGGCAACTATAAAGAGATGGCATTGTTCTGGCAATGAGAAGAACGAGCTCGATCAGCAATCCACAGTCAACATTCAGAACACCGAAGACGATGTTAAAATATTATTAAGAATTCTATCCATGGAACATTCACAATTACTTCCTCTACTTTTATTCACTTATGTGACAATGCTTTGTATGCCTGGACACAGGTTTACACAATCCGAGTACACACTGCAACAAGTTGTCGAACAGTTCGGAAATCTTCTCTTCAGGTTGGAAGAGCACTGTTTAACCCACACCTACCTAGTGGTTTTGCCATTTTGCGAACTCGAGGGTATTGACTTCCCGGTTCGAAGGTACTTGAACACAGGCTTGTTACCATTCGAGGAATATCATGAGTAGTGGTTGTTTGACGGAGAGGTGTAATTTACATCTATTGAGGAGACAGGCTGTGGCATCGGTTTAGATTGGTCGCTCTTGCAACGCAGGTGCATGAGGTTGAGTCTTAGGATAAGACGAGCAAAGAAAGAGTTTCTTAGACAGGCAGTTGTACTTAATTCAATCAATATTGTATTGATTATTGGGATTAAGCACCCCCGTAAAAGTATAATATTTCAAGTATTCTACGCTGTATCTGAAGACAAGGATATACGACTGAGGAATAAAAAACGACTATATCAGATATTCCATAATCCAAGAGCATACCTGTCTCGATTATTAAACCATCTACACTTATATTCTTACACCACAACCTATACATCAGTTCTGAGTGCAAGGATTGTGAGAATCATTTTAGCTGCATTTATTTGGGACAAAGGCCTTGCCCAAAACATTGCAGAAGACAAAACTGTCTTTGGGCACACTGTGAGCTATACCATATCGAAATCATCAACCCAGCGGTCTACTGTCAACGTTGCGATTCTTTGTCACAGTGTTATAACTTTAATCACATAGGCAGAGTGGCGAATAGAAATTCCTACGTATTGGAAAGATATTGTGTCGAACACTGCCCAACACCTGATTGTCAACATAGGGAAGCAACCACTGTCGACATACCAGAATCAGTACAACCAAAATACACTTCTACATCTTTACCAGCTCACAGGAAGATACTGAAAACTGTCGATCCCAAGGAGACCGTTGACATAGTCGAGCAAGGCACAGCTACCAGTCAGCTCGAGGATAGATAAACCCCGGTCCCCAGCCCCTTGGGAAGTGCCAGTATGGGTTCAGGGTTCCCGGAACCCATTAGATGAGGCTCCAAGATGATACCTGCTTCTAAAATCACACGAGGAACCCGGCGAAGTACTAGAGGGACAAGGAGAGGTGGTAATGGGGGAGGCACATTCCAACTTGGTGCAGGATCAGTTGTCAGAACACGGGCAGCAAGTCATGCATGTTATTCAGGCATGCAATGAAGAAAAAGAAATCATTGAAGATGATTCCGAATCAGTCAAAAATACTAATCAGATACTCGAGACCAGGATACAAACAGAATGACAAAGAATTGATCCGGAAGAATCGGGAGTATCTCCTCAGACGGAAATGCACCACGCAGTGTCAAAAGAATTACAATCCGGGATTTATATTCTACACTCCCAACAAAATCAAATTGTGGGAGAAGCCACGGAGTTGTTTTCAAGGAATTCGTATTGAGATGGAGGCCATGAGCAAACGAATTACTACTAATTCAATTCAGTTATTGGCCAATTGAGATACAAATCAAAAGATACAGGATGGAATGAAGGATTTGACCGCAAAGTTTGATGGGGTCAATAAAATCCTATCCAAAAGTACAACTTCTTTAAAGGAAGTTCCTACAAAGTGTAATGGCAGTCATGATTAGGTTCTCGGCAATGGCACGAGACGTGTCCAGGGCCGGGTAACCGCAATCTTATATAGACGACTCGCAATCTCTCGGGGATCGCTAGCGATAATCTTACCTATCAACTACTGTCTTATATTACCACATCCACGTGTGCAACCGTATCTTCTCATATACTCTCATACGCGGCCATATACGGATATACGGCCTCACACTATTGTCGCTCTTAATCAATTTGATATGTTTCGCTCACAGGATCTCGCAATTTACCCCTTTTCATGCGTCGCCACAAAATAACACGTTTTATTACAAATCATGCCTCCAAAGAAGTTTACTAGAACTCAATTGCACATCGCTGACATCCATGACAGTGATGACACACTGCAGGAAGCGGCATCGATCGCCGAACACCCTACTCCAGCAGTTTCACCGGACGCCGAGATGGATGATGAAGATGATCTCGATGATGACCTCGGTGATCAATGAGACTAAGATAGCCCTATCGACAATGATATTGGTCATCTCCTTTCTGAAATTACTGATGACGATCATCTAGATGTGGCGACTCGAAACCCGTTGATGCTGGAAATGCTGCACGAAAACCAAGCCCAGTGGAAAGCTGAACACATACACGAACGGGAGAGGATGGCGGCCGAACGGGAATGAATGGCTGCCGAACGGGATCCATGGGCTGCTGAACGCCCCGAACGAAGCATCGTACGCCCAAGACCGAATATCTACAAGATGGTTGACCCCGTACAGTTCTGCGGCGGTGTGAAAGAGCTGGACCGATTTCTGGGCACGTTACACTCGAATTTCAACTCCCACGGCCACCTATTCCCACGCGGAGGACCCGATCACGTCAAATACGCAATCTCTCTTCTGGACGCCTGGAGTAATCATCACAATCCGACACTCAGACAGACGGCGATAACAGACCCTTCGGAATGGGCGAGCGACCTATCTGCGGAATCCGGCCCATGCCTACAGGACTTCGACCTCTTTTCACAAGAGATGGCCAAGGTTTATGGGCATGAGGATCGACGTCGCATGGCGGTGATTACGCTGATGCAGGAATACATACAGCTTCCACAAGAATCGGTCAGAGCCTATGCGAATCGTGTGAAAGCTAATTGGAGACAGGCTGGGTGGAATCTACCGAAGCACGATGAAGTCCTCTACGATATTGCCTGGGTAGGCCTCCACGACCCACTCAAGAACAAAGTTGGACTGATGACGCCTACCTGCGGCAGATTTGACAACTTGGACGAATTCTTCGATAAGGCCGCGGCCTCGGAAGTTACACATGTCGAAACCAAGAAGCCACAGCAGCAGCAACAACAGCAGCAGCAACGGCAGCAGAAACAGCCTACGGACTCGTCTTCCAAAGGCGGCAAACGAGGCTACCGGCCATCCATCCCTGAGCCAGCCGACACGACCTTCGGCGGCAAATCTGGCCAATCGGGATCAAACAGACATGGCAAATCAGGCAGCGGAAGACAATCGTCAGGCTTACCGCCAGCACCATGGGTCTCAACAGAAATCTTCGAAGGCGGACATTCTACTGGCAAATGCTTCCAATGCGGATCTCCGAACCACAAGGCAAGCTTCTGCCCTAAATACTCCCGAGGAGGTAACCCACCGCAACAGCAGGACTAGACACTAGCTCCAAACAGGGACGGGGAACACCAAATTAAACCACAGAAGTCCTTCGACAATCAACAGCAAAAAAACTCGTAGGCATTTCTTGGCATCTGGCCTGACGGGAGATGTTCGACGAGGCGGAATTGGGGATATAAAGGTTGGCAATGCAGACTTTGATGGCGGCAATGGACAGCATACAACCGCATCGGATCGCTTTGAAGTCACGCGTGTTATTGGATAGCCCAAAAGCTCTCATGTCAAGTCAGTACATATGCAGCACGTCCAGACCGGACACATCCCATATTATTCACGAGGTTCTTATATCAGATGGAAGTGGGGAAATACAATGCGTGCGACCTCTCATCAATCGCGGCGCGACAAGCATCTTTATGCCACCGAGACTGCGAAAACGGCTTGGTCTGGCAGCCGAACGAACATACGTCACGACTTTAGGCCTCAACGGCCAAATAAAGGCTCAAGGGAGCGACAGTCGAAAAACAGTGTTCACGGTTCAGTATATTCAGCACTTATCACTGCTTCAATAATCGGAGGTACTAGTTGTGCCCATGCGGGCTTGGGACTTGGTTTTGGGATTGCCTTGGTGCCAGCCCAGGAATCCTGATGTCGATTGGCAACGCAGTCGACGTTCGGCTCTGCGAACCCCATGGGGAGCGGAAGTGGTGGCAGTGGACCAGGTAGACCATCAGCACTGCCCCGGGAATGTACCAGGATCTGCGGCTAGGGAGGAGGCGTGTTCCGAAGGAGGCGGCGGTATCCCAGATATTCAAATACTTGGAGCAACTGCCTTTGACTATCTACTTGCCACTGAGCAGATCGTCGGGACATTCTTCCTAAGATTTGGGAGATTGTACAGGGCTGCTGGGAGCGACCGTGGAAGGCATCACTGATGATGAGTGAGATAGGCCCCAGGCGCTGGACGGGCGCGCAGGGAGCACTGGGGGTAGTTGTGGCAGAAGAGTGTACCAACAATGCGGACCTTGAATGACTGCTACCGGCACGCTGAGACACGAAGGGAGTACTGGATGGCGGGGCTTGGCCCGATTGTAGCGAACCGTTTTGAATCCGGGCTCCTGGATATTCCTTCATCCCGCTCCATATCTAGTACGAATTGAGAACTAACGTCTGCAGATGGAGCCGGCACAACGATCAGGATGCTGCCTACAGATGATGGAGGACATATCCCGGCAATATATGGAGAATTGGTGGAGGTTTTCAGCAAAGCCAAGGCAGAGACACTCCCGCGGCATCGGTCAACCGACCATGCAATTGACTTGGAGCCCGGTTATAACTTGCCATATGGGCGGATTTACAACCTATCGAAGTTCGAGCTGAGGATGTTGAAGGCTTACATCGAGGCAAACCTAACCCACAGGTTTATTCAGCAATTATCATCGCCGGCGGCAGCGCTAATCCTCTTTCCAAAAATAAAGGATGGAGGGTAAAGGCTTTGTGTGGGTTACCGCGCGCTCAATCTGGTGACGGTGAAGAATCGGTATCCCCTTCCGCTAATCTCAGAGAGGCTTGAGCATGTGCGCGAGGCCAGGATCTTCACGCAACTGGACCTCTGCGGTGCCTATAACCTTTTCCGGATCAAGGAAGGCGACGAATAGAACGCGGCGTTTCGAACGCATTACGGCCAATTCGATTACCGGGTCATGTCATTCGGCCTGACAAACGCACAGGCTACGTTCCAGTCTTACATCGATGATTGCCTACGGCCAGACATTGACGACGTCGCGAGTATGCTACCCCGATGACATACTCATCTATTCGACAAACGAGAAGGAGCATGAGGAGCATGTGCGCCAAGTCCTCCAATGACTTGAGGAATTCGGCCTCTACTGCAAAGCCGAGAAGTGTCAATTCGGAGTTTCAGAAGACGGCTTCCTGGGGTGTGTTATCACTCCCGATGGAGTCGGCATGGAATCGGACCGGATCTCCTCAATCGAGGACTGGCCGACACCGAAGTCAGTTAGAGATGATCAGGTGCTTCTCGGATTCACAAACTTCAACCGAAGATTCATCCGGAAATATGCCAAGGTGACACTTCCACTGACGGAATTACTACAGAACACAGAGGCAAGCCCGGGAGGCAAAAAAGGGGCACATACAGCCAAATGGGAATGGACGAGGCAAGCCGAATTGGCGTTCCGCAAACTGAAACGGACCTTCACCGAGGCAGCCATCCTCCAGCATTTCGATCAGGCCAAGCCGATCATTCTCCAAACAGATGCTAGTGGACTCGCGATTGCGGGCATTCTCAATCAGCATGATGGTTTCAGGGTTCTCAGGCCGGTCAATTTCTACTCCCGCAAGTGCTCTTCAGCCACACAGAATTACGACACTTATGATCGGGAGCTATTGACAATCGTGGAAACACTAAAACATTGGCGACACTACCTCAGGGGCGCCAATCACAAGGTTTTAATTCGGTGTGACCACAAGAATCACAAACACTTCCAGACATCCAAAGTGCTCTCCAGAAGACAAGCCAGGTGGTCGGAAACTCTCTCGGCTTACGACTTCGTCATCGAGCACCTGGAAGGTAGCAAGAACCCAGCCAATCGTCCGTCCACACGGCCCGACTACGAGATCCGCTATGAAAGTCCTGTGTCACGACTATTGGCAACCGTCTCAGTGGAACCATACGACGATCTCAGGCCAGCAGTCATCGCGGCCCAGGCTTCCGACCCTTTGGCTGTCAACGTCTCGGCGATGCTTGTCGACCATCCAACGATAGACGGCACAGATACCGCCAAAGAGGAAAGCCAATGGAAAGTCGACGCGGGAGTCTTGACTCAGGAGGGGAGGATATACGTTCCTGCGGTCGATTCTTTGCACGGAAAAGTGATAAGTCTATTCCATGACAACCCTGAGTCCGGTCATTTTGGATCTCTTAAGACTACTGAGCTGGAATCTAGGGATTTCTACTGGTCAGCAATGGACTCGCATGTACGTAAGTATGTCAGCGGCTGCGCAGTATGCCACCGAATCAAAGCGCCTCGGCATGCCAGGCACGGAATCAACAGGCCCTTGGACACACCATCACGGCGATGGGAAGGTGTCATGATGGACTTCGTCACTGACTTGCCGGAGTCAACGGCGTCAGGCTACACCAGAATTCTCGTCATCGTGGACCGACTGACAAAGATGGAAATCTACTTACCATGTCGAAAGGATATCGACTCGCCAGAATTGGCCCGGCTGTTCTATGGACACGTTATTTGCAAGCGCAGCGTCCCAGACAACATAGTTACAGATCGCGGAACCCAGTTTCCAAGCCGATTCTGGACCCGGGTATGTTCTCAGTTGAGTACTGACCATCGGCTCTCGACAGTCTTCCATCCACAGACAGACGGGCAGACGGAGCGTCAAAACCAGACGATAGAGCAGTATCTCGGGGCTTTCTGCATCAGCAACGACCCTAATTTCCGTCTGAAACACCCGGGTGTTCCGGACAGCTCTGACGGCTCTGACGGAAACTCGTACGCTCTGACGGAGAATTACACGCTGTGCGTTGCCCAGGCGACAGGTTGCGTTGCATACGTACCTCCTTTACTTTGTGGTGACGTATACGCATCATCAGAACGACAGGTGTGTTACAATCTTCGCAGGGGCTGCAGTTATGCTGAAGCCGTTGTTCAGGAGAGTATCAGACCATAGGAGGGCATTCCTGCCGGCCTTCAGCGTAACTTGGAGCGCCGGCAACATGCCTGGGAGCACCTCGAATCACAGTCATGTATTCAGTTTGTATTCTCATCTATGTATCTATGTATCTATATAGCTACCCATCTACACACGCTATATCTGGACTGGCTGCAGGCAGTTATACTCCGAGGCCGTGATCGTATACTCCCCGTCACTCTGTCCACCTCCGTTACCCCTGTATCTCCGTACAACCGCCATCGCACCTTGAAGATGTACTTGATCGAGCGTGTTTGAGATGCACTTG
>Ga0307512_10003758_pt1 | contig 17177 bp, 18 predicted proteins | sample 14_EM_MG_FD_200267 | JGI IMG/M metagenome (GOLD analysis project Ga0307512, IMG submission 200267) | Populus trichocarpa ectomycorrhiza microbial communities from riparian zone in the Pacific Northwest, United States - 14_EM | ecosystem: Host-associated > Plants > Roots > Unclassified | place...
CTGCCACCCTCGAACCATTCTTCATGCTCCGATGTACCATTCGAATCTCATCCCATGATCTTACACACCACTCCGTTATTCCTTATCGTAACAACCACGCCACCTCTCCTGACGTCGCAACACCTCAACTCACTTCTTTATCTATACTAAATTATACCGCCACCATCTCGCCGCTCCTTCCGCGTCTTCCAACGTCTCCGCCTTTCCGTGACACAATTCCTTCCTTGCGCCGTAACAGTCTCCGCCTTTCCGTAACACAATTCCTTCCACACCTTCCGTATCTTTCTTGCGCCGTGACAGTGCAGAGCATAGGAGCGGAGGAATGTTGGAAGAAGTTGCAGTTTAGATCGCGCCTATATGGTTTGCAGATCGTGCTGGGCCAAAATGTATTTTACGACTCTCTTTTGTTTTAGTTTGCTATATTTTTGGTGCGATCTGATGTGGGGGTGGGCTCTTTTTGAGTAGTGGGAAACGGGAGAGACAACATTGCCAAGAAGAGAGATTGGGAGTTTCAACGGCCTTGTAACCTCCTGGTCGAAGACCGAGGAAGTTTTGGGGCTGGGGGTTGAAATGCCATGACCACTAGTCGTCGGCCAGCTTATGGTAACTCAGCTGGGCGCCTCCCCTCGGGGGCAAATGCAAAATGATTACAAACAAACAACCAAACAAGCTGATCAATGAGAACTTCGATGTATGGAAGAGGATACCGGTCTCTGGTGGTGATTGCGCTCAGGCCTCTGTGATCAACCCACATCAGCAGTCCAGAGCCATCCGGGAGTTAAAAAAGATCACTGGTGCCGCGAATCGGGTGTGGGTGGCAGTAACCCAGCCATTGACTGGTAACTTGGCAACGTGGGTTTCGAACTCCAAGCGCTCTGAATCTGACATCCGATCTGGCTCGCGATGAGCCGGCTTTGCTGTTGGATCAGTGTTGATGCAGAAGTTGTGTTTCGAAGCTGGAGAGACTCCCGTTGGCGGTTCAAAGAGATCTGCAAACGCCTCTCAGACGCGTAGCCGCCATGTTTCAAGGTCTGCCGGCTTCTGTGAAGAGGTCTCCTCCTCCTGCTCCATTATCTTGTCAATACGTTCCCAAATAATGACAATATGGATGTCTGAAGACTTGCACTTGGCGACCAAGAACGCGGAGACCAAATTGATTAGTGATCTACGGGCCACTGCCTTGCAATGAGCCCGAACTTCCCTCAATGATGCTCGGTGAGGTCACGGACCTACAACAGATTTCATGACGATTGTTGATGGAAGGCGGGAGCCTTGCTTCGAATCAGTCCAATCTGGCTCCAGCATCTGTAGAGTATTAGTTTTATGATTGATGATATGCATATTGGCTGCCATCCAATCTTTACCCACAATTAGGTCATAGATGCCTCCCAAGTCGAAAATAGTATACCACCCGGAGATGTTGATGCGATTGCCAGTGACGCCTCTTACCGACACCTTCAGCCAAACCTGCCACCTAGCCTCCTCCGCCTACTCTCCTCCTGTGACAGAGACTCTCATGCGCCTGCAAAATCGACGGTTCAAGCTCAAAGAATTGGCATTGGCAGTATCCACGTAATGATGGGAGGTGCTGCAATCAAATAAGCAATATGCCGAACGTATTTCATTATTGCAGGTTGAAACGCAACCGTTACAACGCAGCCAGTCAGAATATGGCGAACTAGGAGGAGCAGAAGTCTCAATATCTGTCAGGCTGCTCAAGTACAATTTCGAATGCCGTATGCGTGCGTTGCCTGCTCCCAATTTCTTTATGCTGCACCGTTTTGGCTTTTCCAATAATTTTCTGGGTAGTAGGACGTTCCACCACTACTACCAATTGCCATTACCCTGGCCGTCCTCCTCATCGCCAACCTCCTGCTCCACTGCCGAATTCTCTGCATCATCGTTCACACTTGTGTCCAGTTCACCACGGCCACCTGGACATTATTGATGCCCCCGGCCTCCGACCTTGCCGATGTTCCTGGGCCGCCACAACGAGTATCGGTGCGATCACAATCACCGTCCCGTCTGCTGCAGTTACTACCCATCCTTGCACGGAAGGCTTGGCCATGCCCACAAGTGTCCGGAGTCGCACAATCGCAGGCTGTGATGGAGCGAGTTTGGAGATACACTTGGAGGCCGTGATCGAGCGAGTGTTGAGATGCACTTGGAGACTGAGATTGAGTGAACTCAGAGATGCACTTGGAGGCCGGGATCGAGTGAGTGTGGAGATGCATTTGGAGACCGAGATCAAGTTAACTCAGAGATGCACTTGGAGGCCGTAATCGAGCGAGTGTGGAGATGCACTTGGAGGCCGTGATCGAGCGAGATTGGACGAGTACTTCGAGGCGGTCGATGGATGGCGCTCCGGGTGATCAGACTCTATTCTTCAGTTAGTTAACTCGCAACTGTGGGAATGTGACAATGTGACTTTACCTGTGAGCTCTCATGGAGAGCTGGCTGATGGCGGTCGATCGTGTATGGAGGTACGCCGGAAGCTGAAGCTACATTCAGTGGTCAACTCGTAATCATGTGAATGAAGGGAAGACAAACAATCTTGGGTGGATGCTGTACTTGGTGTATGCTGTACTTGGTGTCGACTCATGATCATGTCATCAAGAGATAGAGAGGGATGACTTAACCTTGTGTTCTGTGATGATGGTTGAGTTGTGGACAAGAAAGAGAAATGGAGGATGAAGATGGGAGTGATATGGAGGATACGAGCGGATATGAGAAATCAGGGGTACGACTTGCCTGATTTGGTTGGGAAGACCTCGTATCGGTGTTAGTTCACGCTGGATCTGGACTCATACCTGCTGTATCGGGGATGGTCAATTGACTCGCACATGAAATTCTCTTAAGTCCCAGTTTCTCATGATGATTTCCCCCATCTCCTCTGATCTCTCTCTTTCTTGTGCTCAACTCTACCATCACCTAAGAACACGACGTTAAGTCATCCCTCTCTATCTCTCCATGCCATAATCATGAGTTAACACAGAGTACAGCATATACCAAGTACAGCATCATCCCAAGATGGACAGTCTCCCACTCCCAGCCAGTTTCTCATCTCTCGGCGGATGTTGTACTCAACTCTCTACATTCCCACAAGTACAAGTAAACCAATGAATAGAGTCTCAGCTGCCGTCTCGCCTCCCTCCAAATCGACCGCCTCCAAGTACTCCTCCAATCTCGCTCGATCATAGCCTGCAAGTGCATCTCCAAACTCGCTCGATCACGGCCTCCAAGTGTATCTCCACACTCGCTCGATTATGGCCTGCAAGTGTATCTCCGCACTGGCTCGATTACAGCCTCCAAGTTCGCACAAGCATGTCCTCCAAGTGCATCTCCAAACTCGCTCGATCACAGCCTCCAAGTGCATCTCTGAGTTCACTCGATCTCAGTCTCCAAGTGCATATCCAAAGATACAGGGGTAACGGAGTTGGACAGAGTGACGGGGAGTATATATTAGGCAGACCCCGGAGTAGATAGACATCATCTCATTTCCATCCCCTCTTATCATACAATGAAAATTCACACTCTATCTTTCCCAACTTTTGGTCTCACTCGCTCTGTCCGAGATTTCGTGGATCCGCGCAATTGCGTGGATGCTCACGCCTGGGTAGTATCATATCTTCTCACCTTCTTACGCTCCTCGAGCTAAATGTAGATGGAACACGAGGAGAGATTTTCGCAGTGTCACCCATCGCAATCCCGATACAAACGTGTCCCCAATGAACCCATTCCGACGTATGGTCACAGTTGGCCACAACGCCAGAGTGTTTGATTACAATAGGAGACCGACAGAGTGAGAAGAAACGGCGAAACGGCGATCGGAGGGCGATATGCAACGCGACGCTTTTAATTGACGCCGCGCGCGGAGTAATCCACCACCGGGGTGTCTCTGACAGCTCTCACGGAGCGCGTCCACTCTGACGGAGCTATTCTGCCCGGACGGAAATCTTCTTTGCTGATGTTGCATGATCGCTCAAACTCTCTATGATAGCATTCAACATCTCATCAAATGTTGTTTCAGGCGATCTGGGTGTCGCCCACGCACTTTCAGCAGTAGTCATACCGTTCAGCTCTTGCATAATCGGTGTCTGTGTATCCTGAACTCGCTTTCTTGCCACAGTGGTCTCTCCCCCCACATAATCCTCGATCCATTTCTCTTTCTCTTCATTGCTCAAAATGTGCGGTTCCCTTCTTTGCTCCACTGAAAGCTTCATTTTAGATCGTAAGCTGTGCAATCCTCCGAACTATGCAATTGCAGCCACCGAGGATACGGCCCAGGACGCACATTTAGAAACAGTACCTAAAACCGGATGCAGCAATACTACGAAGCAGCATGCAATCAGATGTGAGTAGCTCCATATCGATGTGGAAGGTGGTCAACTAACAATGAAATGTACAGCTGGGGTACGTAGAGAGCTTCGGGACCGGTTCATCGCGGCCTGCAATGGCACTCGTCCATGGTCAATCAAGGCATTTGTCAGCGCAGTCTGCGAAATGGAACATCATTGTCACGGCTCGGGTTAGGAGTGATGGGTTGAGGGGTATATAAGAATAGTATCGGAGATGCAGAACGAATTAGTGTTACGGACAGGCAGAGATGTCGAGAGACCCGAGAACGGAGTGAGGGTGCTTCAGGATGATGGCAGTATAATTTGTTATGGTAAGGAAGTGGTCTGAGGTGTTGCGACGTCGGAGGATGTGGTGTGATTGTATCGATATGAGTTGTGTTGGTGGTGTCTACGATCAGGGTGGGATATTCGGATGGTACATCGGAGCATGAGGAATGATTTGAGGGTGGCAGACAAAGTGTATATAAAGAGAGGTTGTCTGGTGTTGGAGGATTTCCTTTTCTTCTCTCTTTACTCGTTCTCTTGGATAGCAAAGCAAGCACGACATTGGAATAGCTTTGACTCTTGTCTTTTTTTAACTCTCTCAATACGAACTTCGAAGAGCATCTTGTCCCGATCACGATATTACCTTACTGTTACTGATATCACCTACCCCCGACCCTGCCCGTTTCACTAGAACGAGTCCTCTATACAGTATCTGATATTGAATGTACTGTCACCATTGTCTGACTCCTCGTTTCGATCATGCTTGGTACTACTGTCAAGTCACCGACAGTTATATTTCAATCTGCTCTCGGTGCAGCTACTCTCTAGCGGAATTACATGTGCCTACACCCTTCGAACCGCTGTAGGTACTGTAACGAACCTGGCTCGGTCACCTGTTGGGTATATCTTGGACCCAATCGGCAGTGGTTTCATGTTTGCAATGATTCCATTGACGAGTTACCACAACTTACCCTATTGAATATCCGTCAGTACCCACATTGATCCCCTTGTTCGGATGCATGAGTATGCCAGTAATTGAACCTCCCGAACGAAATGGTTTGACCTTGCCCGAACTCATTCAGCCTTGTCCGAATGTGAACAGTTGAACGCCTTCGAGAGTATTGGAGGATTGTTCAATCCCGAGGTAGACGACCTCATTTTGCCTGCTTACTTTTGGGCACAGTCCGACGTTCCCTCCCCATGGGTTATTTATTGGTCAGAAGCTGCCGCATACGGAGGAGGCTTGGAACTGGACCAACCTGTGTTTGGAAGGAATTAGACTAAGTATTGGGGATCCCATGCTTGGTTCGATTGGGACCCGGAATTACCTTGTGAGTGCAAAGGACATAATTCTTTAGGAACACATTCGATGGAAGGTCACACAACAGCGGCAGCAGAAACAGCAAAACCTGCGCCGGTGCCATTAATTGTTGTTGAACCTCCGACTCCGACTCCCTCAGAAATGGACGCATATAATTAACCCGGGTAGATGTGCTTGATTCGTTGCGATGTCAGGATTAGAACAGTATGATCGGGTGGCTCTGGTGTCTGCGGACGACCAGGCCATCATAGGGGTAATCGTGAACAAAATCCACATGGAGATCGACTGTGCGGAGAGACAGGCTGTGCTGGAGGACGCGCAGGAAGTGCTGAGGAGAGTGGCACAGTATACAGAACCTGCGGCAGTAGTACAGATGGTGTGCGATCACCTGGCACAGATCATCGCCCTACAGAAACAGATTACGGTCCTGCAGACAGAACAGTTCCTACCTCCTGAGTGGGATCACTCGACGTTGGAACAACAGTGGGAGACATTACGGCAGGAGCTGGAGCAAGCCAGGAGAATCACGAGGATGGTATGAACAGACAAAGACTTATGACAAGAACTGGACGTTATGACATGGGACGCCAGACAATCGGTGGAAGAAGTCCAACCTGTGAAGATGCAGTTGGGGAATGCCTTATCCTTAGTGGCCCGGGTAGCTCCAATTCCCCCCCAGCAATCCGAAGACCGACAGCAGAAGTTTCCTGACTCCCCAGACTTTTCAGGATCGGATCAAGCTCAGTTGAGAGGCTGGATTGCGCAATTTCGGATGGTCATACAACACAAACCTGCCAGCGTTCCCGACGATCAGTCAAACATGCGGTACGCATCCAACTGCCTGAGGGGAGTAGTCGTAGGCCAGATTTGCCACACATCCGAAAAGATGGGGAGATAGGGCTGGAAGACCTACCAGCTTTGATACAACTCCTGGAAGCAGCATTTGGGGACCCCAATCTAGTAGCCACCGCCGAACGGAACATGCGGAAGATTAAACAACAGGACCCCAAGTTCTCTCAGTACTATGCTGAGTTCCAAGTTATTGCTGCAGATCTGGATTGGAATTCTTCGGCTTTACAAAACGCTCTAAAAATCGGATTGTCCGCAGAAACGAACGACTACTTTACCTATAGCAATCTGCCGGAAGAGCTTCCGGCATTTGTGATGGTCTGTTAGAAGCGGGATGATCTCATTCAACAACGACGTGCAGAAAAAGCGGTACAGAATAAGGGAGGAGGGACTGGTTTCGCCTCTTCCGCCAGACGTCCCGCTCCCCCTCAGGATCCCGCAGAAGCCCCCCTCCAGAACATTAGCTGGAGATACGGGACCAGCACTTATGGATCTCAGCGCCAGCAGATGGAGGATTTCCGCGGAGGAGAGGGCAAAGAGATTTACAGATGGAAGATGTTTATACTGTGGTGGTTTCAACCACAAGGCTGCGGATTGTGTGGCAAGGAAGAAGGCTCAGACGTTTAAGGTGGCTGGAGCAAAAGTGAGGGAAGTAGGAACTGGGACTTGTTCCGAGGAATTGGGAAAGGAGCAAGTAAATTGAAGAACGAAGGCTCTTTAGTTGACGGAAAAAGTTTTGGTTTAAATGCTTTGAAATATTTCGGAATTTCCCGATTATGGGTTAGCAAGGTGGAGGTATTGCAAGGATCAATGGAAGGAAAACATTTTGTTATAACCTGTACATTGATTGTGAATAACCAAGAGATACCTACACATGCGCTGATCAATTGCGGAGCTACAGGCATTGCATTTATGGATCAAGATTGTGCTCGACATCATCAAATACCATTTCAAGAATTAGTATAGAGACAGCAAGTCGAGGTTATTGACGGAAGACCCATATAGTCAGGAGATATTATGCATGTTGCCATAGTCGGAATCATGATTCAGGATCATAAGGAACAGCTACCAATGTTTGTTACAAAGTTAGGACATTATCCAATTGTCCTCGGAAGTCCCTGGCTATGGCTGCGTGATGTTGCAGTACGGTTCGCCTCCAATACTGTGACTGTTGCGTCCCGCTACTGCACGACACATTGCGATGATGCACCCATTACAGTAAAAGGAGTCACGGAGGAGCCTCCTGAACCAGTCACTCCACAGAACAAAGATATATTAGAGCCACAGATACGTCCACAACAACCATTTCGAAGAAATATTGTTGTGCTCAATGGATCTTCGTTCTTTTGGACAGTTAAGAAAGGAAAGCTGAAGGAGTTTACAGCAACCTTTTACGATATTGATAAAGCAATTGAGGCAAAGGATCCTAAGGCACGACCTTTGGAAGAGATCGTTCTAAAACAGTATCATGAGTTCCTACCTCCGTTCATCATGGTTTCATCTGATCATCTTCCACCACATCGACTGGGTATTCATCCTGAGGTACGCCTGAGAGCAGGGGAGACACCAACGTGGGGCCCCTTTTTATTCAATGTCAAGGGCCAAGTTGGTAGTTCTAAAGGAATGGCTGAAGGAGAATATGTCAAAAAGATTCATCCGTCAATCGTCATCGCCCTTCGCCACACCAGTCCTCATTGGGAACATATCAGATGCAGGGCTTCGATTCTGTATTGATTATCCACATATCAATAGTAAGACCATTAAGAATCAGTATCCCCTCCCCTTCATACGAGAGACCTTAAACTTACTTTGGAAAGCAAGAATTTATACCAAACTTGATGTCCGAGGGGCCTATAATCTGTCATGGATTAGGGAGTGAGATGACCATAAGTTAGCTTTCCAGACAAGTTATGGACTGTTTGAACCAACAGTTATGCAATTCAGGATAACAATTGCTCCTGCAGACTTCCAGGGATACATCAATAATACTATAAGGGAGGCTTTGGATGGTTTTGCATCGGCATATTTGGATGACATATTAATATATAGCCAGGAAATGTGCATCTCGGAACGAAGTACTCAAGAAACTCATCGAGCGAGTTTCATAAGGAAAATGTACGATATCTCTGTTTGATCATTTTGACAAGAGGGATATCGATGGATGAGAATAAGGTTGAGACTTTGAGGTATTGGAGTCAAGAGAATAAGACAAAGAATGGCAGGCTGAATAATCTTTTCGAAGTACAACAGTTCCTTGGGATTTGCAATTAATATCGACGATTTATCCCCAGGTATTCTGAGAAAGCAGAGCCACTGACAAGGCTAACTAAGAAAGATCAACGATTTGTATGATAGGCGGAACAACAGTTGGCTCACAAAACGATGGTGACTGCCTTTACAACAGCTCCAGTACTTCGACACTTTGACCATGATAGAGAGGTGATCATTGAAACAGATGCCTCCGATTATGTATCTGCAGGAGATCTATCTCAGCATGATGATAACGGGGTGTTATACCCGGTAGCTAGTTTTTTGAAGAAACATTCACCAGCCGAATGCAATTAAGTTATGTACGATACGGAGCTTATGGCAATAATTAAGGTACTCGAGGAAACGAGGCCAGAATGTGAAGGGGCTCCGTATCCCCTTGAGTTGATAACTGACCATGACAACCTCGAGTATTTTCTGACGAAGAAGCTCTTGAATCGACGACAGGCATGATGGTCGTAGTTCTTAACCAGGTTCGATTACGAGAATATCTATCAACCAGGTGAATTGAATGGCAACCCAGATGCTTTCACGAGGAGGCCGGGAGACCTCCCTGAGCGTGGGGATGAAAGATTGAAAAATATGGACCAGGTGGTTCTAAAGCCGCAGAACCTGCTGGGACAATTGCATTTATCGGCAGACAGTCCGCCCGCCCAGGGCCGTCCCTGTATTTCTGATCTTATGACAATAGTGTATGGGTCTGATCCGCGACCAGGACGAATATTTGAAGCAATTCGGACAAAGAATCAGTTACAGGAGATTACCATTGCGGAGTGCATAGAGAATAGGGTACGAATGAGATATATTGGAAATTTATACGTACCAGATAATGATGAGTTACGCCTACGCATAATACAGGAACATCATGATACAGCGTTAGCAGGACATCTGGGACAGACAAAACATTTGACCTGCTTGATTGTGAATAGTATTCGAAGGAAATGCGTAAGGATGATGATTGGTATGTTCGGAATTGCCATGACTGCCAGCAGTCCCGACGTACAAGACATTCCACCTTTGCGGTTCTTTGGCATTTACCTGTACCAGAAAAACCATGCAAAGATATTTCGATGGATTGTGTTGTGGGATTACCATAGTGTGAAGGGTTTGATGCAGTATGGGTAGTGGGGGATCGGCTTTCGAAGATGCGACATTTCATCAATTGCCTAGTGTTAGCAATGGTTCCGGACTGTCACTTCGGGTCCGGGTTGTCAATATACCCGAACAGTCAAGTCGGGTAGGGTTCGATGGTAAACTCCCAACCCGTCTGAATCAAGCGGGTTGTCAGTGGGTCCATCCATAGATTCAATTAAGGCTCTTGTCTTCAGAGTATGTTAATAGTATCTTATCAAAATCGCCTGTTCAACAACCAAGGATATGTTTTTGGATGCTTTGCAGCTTGCAATATCAATTAATTTGGAATCGGTGTTTTAACTTCAATAAATTGTATTTTTGGTTATACGGGCAGTCAAGAATTCCTGTATGAATGCGAAGATCAGCATGATGCCTTGATTACCCGATATGCAACAACTGAAACTGTGGACGCTCTGTTGACGCTCATTTTCAGGATGCGGCAGGGAGCATGTCGCTGTTGTTTTTACCAGTAAAGGCTGCCAATATTTGATAAATGGATGTCTGCAACCAATCGAAACATAAATTACCCAAGATGAGAAGCTAAAAATTGTTGATGCTCCGTTAATGCTCATTCTCAAGATGCAGCAGCGAGCATGGCGCTGTGGGTTTTCACAGTAAAGGCAGCCAATATCTGATAAATGGATGTCTGCAACCAATCAGAACATTAATTATCCAAGATGCGAAGCTGAAAATTGTTGATGCTCTGTTGACGCTCATTCTCGGAACAGGGCGGTGACCGTGTTGCCGGCTTTTTTAGCCATAAAAGCTGGCAATACATCGGTTATGCATAACAGCAACCAAATCACAATGTAACTACCATACTTACAAAACAACAAATCGTTGACGCTGCATTGATGCTCATTCTCAGAATGGGGCGGTGACTGTTTTGCTGTCTCTTTTGCCTATAAAAGCTGGCAATGGATCAGTTATGCATAACAGTGACCAAATCAATGTGTAATTACCATACTTACAAAACCACAAATCGTTGATGCTCAGTTGACGCTTATTCCCAGAATGGGACGGTGACAGTGTTCCTGTCTCTTTGCCTATAAAGACTGGCAATACATCGGTTATGCATAACAGCGACCAAATCACTGTGTAACTACCATACTTACAAAAACACAAATCGTTCACGCTCCGTTGACGCTCATTCTCAGAATGGGGCGGTCACCATGTTGCTGTCTCTTTTGCCTATAACAGCTGGTAATAAATTGGGTATGCATAACAGTGACCAAATCACTGTGTAATTACCGTACTTGCAAAACCACAAATCATTGACCCTCTGTTGACGCTCATTCTCTGAATGGTGCAGTGACGGTGTTGCTGTGTCTTTTGCCTATAAACGCAGCCAATACATCGTTTATGCATAACAGTGACCAAATCACTGTGTAATTACCGTACTTACAAAACGACAAATCGTTGACGCTTCGTTGACACTCATTTTGATGTATTGTCCATTCAACATTTGCTGCCATCAATAATAGTTTTCTTCATGTTTTAAACTTCTTGGTAGTGTTTCTCGCCGATTGAGACTTGGCCCTGTGGCAAAGCCGAGCACAGTTACATTCTTGCACTGTTCGCCCTCACACGACTAAAATTGAAGTATCTTGGCAAAAGGTTCATTGCGCCAGCTATACATCTGTTTATTGACCGGTATTCACAAGCTACTGCCCAGCATTCGCCCATTATATATCTCTAACTAAAACTCTCGGTGAAGATACATAAAGAAGCTGGTGAAACATTGCCGCATTCTGTCCCAGTTTTTCTTCAATCCCTAATTCTTCCTCGTTTTGATTGCATTGACCGTCATCAACACCTTTTCAGCATGTCTCTTTGACTTCCATGTAGACCGAATCAATATGGGAACTTTTGGCGCAGCGTTCACTTCCTGCTGCTCTGGGCATTCCGGATCCTCGATGCTATTGTGCTGCTCTATATGATATCCCACCACCGCCTCGCAATTGTCTTCACTGTCATTTAGATTATCTAAGTCCCCATTCCAGTGAAACCAATCTTCAGTGTGCAAAATGATTTCAGGTGCGCTATCCTCAGTACTTTCGACTGGATGACGGTTGATTCTTTGGATTTGGCGGTCCTTTAATACTTCCATTCGTCCTCCAGGGGAGTCCTTTGCAGACAAAGCTGGTGGCAAAAGAGATCTTTCTGACAATTTAAATGCAGCCGCTCCATCATGTTGAAAGAGTGACCACGATGCTTTGACGACCTCTTCAGTGTCCGAAATGTATCCCACGGTGGTCATCTGCTTGTTTTGAGCGCGAGATTCCTTCTGGGTACAATGTATGTTTTGGCTGCCCTGCCACATCTCCAAAAAGTAATGAACCTTGGCCATTCTATGCAATTTCCTTTCTTCTGCAGCTTTCTTCATTTCCGAGTCGTTTTATGTATTGATTTTATCCAATTCTGGGTCAGTGCCTGCCAAAATCCTGTTATTGGCTCACGCAAACTGCCATACAACAACTTTTTCGCGAAGGGTCTCGCCTGAGGTTTTTGACTGCCTCCAGCAGATTACATCTCGGCCAAGGGATAAACCGGCCTCTACTCCGACACCGTGTGGTATGATAGAGCAGATGTCGTGCGCCACGTTGATAGATAGGCGTACTTTGAGTGCGTTTCCTCCTGTTGACGCTACAGGTCAGTTATGTACGGTAACCACAATGTACTGCTAATCTCCATTGGATCAGAGTGGTAATCATTGAGATTTGGATTTATTTGCCCCCAGTTCTTTGGTGCTTCAGGCGGCGAATTCAAATTGAGCCTGGCGGTGGTCGATAGAAGTGCTGCACGATCGCTTCGTCCAGGTGTCGTCTCAACCACATTGTTAGACATTATGTATTCTTCATCATCGGTTGAGATATCATATGGATCAAAGGATGATTGACAGGATCCTGAAGCCGTTGCAGAGGGGATGAGATTGCTGCTCGGTGAGGTTTCATGCTTATTGACCGGCACATGTTGATGTTTGGCGCAGTATTCATTCTCAACATACTTCAGAAAGGCCTCCTGGTATTGGGTAGTATAGAATGTCTCATCCTCAGGATTAATAACCAGTCCCTTGTCCCAGTTTCTAAACGATCACAACTTCTGGAAAGAATGGAGAATGTGTGCAGAAATGAGCAGCATGCCTGTCGTTGGAGTCACTTCAGCGTGGTATTTGAACAGCTTCTGTCGAGCTAACTTCACAGCGAAGAACAAGTCCTCCTTCCATGGAGTGTTCTTCTTGGCCAACGCTCACATCGCACCGTGCATGTGATCGAACATGTCATTGTACACTGTGATAATGTGATGCAATGTGACTGTCTGCCTCTTTGACATCCACAGGGTCCAATATCAAAATGGCCTCAATACTTCCATGACTTACTTCACAATGGCCCACTGATCTTGAGTTGTGAAAAGTGGCCTGTAATGAGTGTATTTTGGATTTTGGAGCCACTTGCATGATAATCACTGTAATCGTTGGGCGCGCTCGAGCAACTCCAGTGTTGAGTTCCACCCTGTCTTCACATCCATAATCGGTAGTACCACGATGCGGACTTTGGCCTTCGACGGTCAATGAACTTGTTTCGATGACCAGGTGTCAGCGTAATCAATACAGCAAGCATTCTGTGCTATATGAATGTCAATTTCAGGACTTCTGGAATATTATGAAATACGCACTTTCTCAATTATCTTTGCTAAACCTGGCTTCATGGCCGACACTTTATTGCTTCTAGCGTTGCCCTCTGTTCGAAGTCTTTGACACTTCCCAATGTCTATGCTCTCATTCTCTCCAAATTGCTGATCGCGCACATGGGCTTCCCAAGACTTGGTGCGGCCTTTTACACTGAGACTGCCCATGAATGCACCTAAAGCCAGCTGTATGACGTGCACCACACATGGTATGTGGTTCTTCAAAGCAGGCCACCGGATTGCGGAGGCCTCAAGTGTTGATTGCAGCTTGCTTGTCACCGATTAATTTGATGAAGCATTCTCAGTCGTAATACCAAGCAAACGGCCGTCGGTAAGCGTAAAACGATCAAGCACGTCCTTCAATCGTACGGCTGGCATTGCTCCAGTATGTTCGCCCTTGACATATCATCCTTAGATAGCTTTCGAAACGGGAAAAGAACCGGCGATCAACCTCATTAAAAGCAAGTTGAACTTCACGCAATGTGTAGTTTCAATCCATATAGTAAGCAATGACCCATGTTATGGCTAGTGTGTTCGGAGATGTCCATGCATCTACAGCTAAACTAACTTTATTATGTGATGGCTATTGCTGCTTAATTGCATCCATAGTCAGTGCATATTGCTTCCAGCAAATGTTGCTAAGATTTGTCGCGGACAGCAGTACAAGGTCATCCTGTAATGTCTTATATCACCTTCATCGCTCTTGATTTGATATAACGTTCCATGGAATATGAGCCAAAATAAATCCTAACATGAGGTAGCGATTCCACATGTCTTGGTGAAATTTGGAGGTTTCAAAGTCCTTAGCTGCCAGTTTAGAACGTTTTGTCTGTCATTTCGGTCAATATACATCAACCTGGATGTCAAATATAATCTTCCTCTGCGAACATACTATTGTGATTCCTTGACGACCTTTCCTCTTCAGGATGGCCAAAGCTGTTTCATCAACTGTCCAACTAGTCAATTCTGTAACCTCTGACTCTGTTAATTCGTTTAAGTTTGCGATCAGAGCATTTGCCAGCAGGTGTTTCCCCAGTGAGCTGGTCCCATGTTCTGATGGATGGCGAAGAACCTGATGACAAACAATAAATATGATGCCAGGGCTGCCGGTCTCCTCAATTCCGCAGTGTAAATAGAATCGCCATGAAGGCGCATGTCTCGAATCATTCCAAGCAATAGGCAGCTTCGAGCCTACATACATTGAAGCCCACCAAGCATCGAAGACAAATTGTAAAAGTAAGGTCGCTCAAATCACAAATAAAGATACCATCATTGTTGGAAAAGATTATAACCTCAAGCAATGAGGTGTTGAAAGATTTTGAATCAGACCTGGCCGGAGGAATTAGCAATCTGGGTAATCCAACTAGAAAGATGGCCGATGGTAATGACACAGTCAAGCAGACAGCTGGTTCTCAAATATTGACTCTCCAGCTACAAGCAAAAAAATCAGATTTGTGAGACATTGCATGCATATTTGTGAAGTTGTATTCAAGGACATATTGAAAAGACTGACCGCATAAGGCTCAATTCTGTAACAATGCGATGCAGTTCATCGCTGTGTAGCTTACTGAGCCCCCACAAAAATAGTTGACGCTCGGTGGGTGCTCAATTGTAGGAGCCGGATGCGATATTGTCAGTAGCATTTTTGCCCGTCAAGGTAGCTGAGAAGTTGATTATGGGTTGACGCCTTTCCGTAGCCCTTAGATTGTCCAGAATGCAAGACCAAAATTCGTTGACGCTCCGTTGACATTCATTTTTAGGAGGTGGTAATGATATTATCACTAGCATTGTTGCGCATAAAGGCGGCCGATATATTGATTATGGGTTAATGTCAATGCACAGCTCTTTGAGTGTCCATGATGCAAGACCAAGAATCGTTAACCCTCCGTTGGCACTCATTGTTAGGAGGTGGTAGCGATATCATGGCTGCCATTGTTCCCCATAAAGGCCGCCGAAACTTCGATTATCGCTTAATATTGTCGCACAGCTGTATGATTATCCAAGATGCAAAAACAAACATGGTTGACGCTCCGTTGACCCTTATTTTTAAGAGATCGTAGCGATGTCGACACTAGCCACTTTGGCTTTAAAGGCGGCCAATACTTTGATGGTGTGTTACAGCGACCATGGCTTCTGTTTGATTATCAGACTCACAAAACCGAAAATCGTGGACGCATCGTTGACGCTCATTTCCAGGATTGGTCAATGAGCATGTCACTATCCTTTTTGCTTATAAAAACCGCCAATACAATCACTTTGGAAGGATGTGACTATGCAGCTGTGTGTTTGCCGAGAATGTAAGACTAAAAATCGTTGACAATCCATTCACGCGCAACTTAATGACATACTGACAATCAGTCGGTGCTCAACAATTGTATTTAAAAATGCATATAGTCATCATTGGCAGCCAATCGATCATTTCTATGTATCAACATTTGAATCCAAATGCTTCCAAGCCTCTCAATTTCTGATCCACCACTAGACACATTATCTGAGTGATAGATGACGTTGGCCCATCACGTTCCACCGCTTTTGGCCGGCAATTAACCGCATATAACTCCGTACACTAGTTTTTGATATATTTACCCCGAGTCCTTCACCTTTCCTCATCCAGCTCATTCTCTGCGATTTCCATGACCTCCCATAAACAATTTTCGACATCTCGCCTATGTGCACCAGGTCTGTGCAGTGAGTTATGCAGTTGGATCCATGATTGTATGCAGCATGACAGTCGTCATTCATTCAGCTTCGTATTGCGCTTTGACAGCTACATCTATGACTCAGATGACATCACTGACTAATATTTGGTTACTGAGTTTTGTCGGTTATTTAGTTTTATTTGTCTCACTTATTAGTGACGGGCAGGACAATAGCACATGCATTGGTCGTCAGTCAACGAGAGTTGATGTCTAGAACATTGGCATGACCTATTCGACCCTTGCACATGGATAGACGAATTATCATGTCTCATAATTTGGTCACTGACAACAAGTACAAGCTGACACGTAGCAAAAGAGGTACAGGTATTGCATTTCAAATTGATACATCGTCTCGACTGCCAATTTGTGTAATCATTCCTCCGGTGACGCAGGAGCCGTCACCATGTCCTCTTTGGAATGCAATTTCTATATGGCAATGATCTTGGGACGTGCTATGCAGGGGTTGAAGCTTATGGGTTCAACATGCTTGGATTGCCGAATTTGTGACCAATCGGGCATTGGGGCAGGCGGGAGGGACGGAATGTGGTCATGTGTCTGCGGTTTCGGCGAACCTAGCATCATATGGCTACTCCCTGGTCGAGAAGTCACTTGTGGCATTTGCAATTTTCCGGGGATGCTGTCAGGAGTCTCCAGAGGCTCACTAAATGTCATCGGGACAGATGACGCTGCATCATCTGCCGTTTGAGGTTGAACCACAGCTGGAACGTTCAATTCAGTCATCCCGTACTTGTAACGGGCGGGATCGGGCGCAGGTGATGTGGATGTTGCAAGACTAAAACTCGAAGTACGTATCGAGAAACAAAGATCGGAAGATATTTTCAAAGTCGGACTATTGCTTGCTATACAAGAGAACGA
>Ga0307512_10003759_pt1 | contig 17176 bp, 20 predicted proteins | sample 14_EM_MG_FD_200267 | JGI IMG/M metagenome (GOLD analysis project Ga0307512, IMG submission 200267) | Populus trichocarpa ectomycorrhiza microbial communities from riparian zone in the Pacific Northwest, United States - 14_EM | ecosystem: Host-associated > Plants > Roots > Unclassified | place...
CAATTCAATATTCAACTCCGACTCGGCGCCCGGACCATTTCAAGCAATCACCTTGCGTACAGTATTGGGCGGATACGGATATCGATGAGGCGGTGCAACTGACCTTCACCATAAACCCTACGCACGTCCCACTCTCGCCATCGGTTCCTCGCAGCTAACTCATCCCCCTCTTCAAGGCCCCATTTCTTCCCTAGACGTTATATCTTGAATACACTTTTCTCTAGACAGTAAGGCGTACATTCAATTGACGGTGTCCGGGAAGACCTCAGTACGTTTTATTTGTGCAATGATGAGCCTGCTCCGTATCTGACTGAGCACTAGAAACCCCTCAACAAATGGCGAGCAACATAAACAGGTCGGCACGTCAGTTATTGCCACCATTAGCATTACTGCTCGGAAGTGCTGAGAGTAAATTGCAGGCGACGAGTTGCTGAGTAAGATTCGAAGTTGGCTGGCTCCCCCAGATCCATGGAAGAAGTACGACATCTGTCGTGACTCGCGGCACAGCGGGACGGGGGCGTGGTTCGTCAATAGCAGCATGCTCTCCGAATGGAAAGCATCTGGACCGAGTTCGCTACTCTGGATACACGGGAAACGTTGGTTTACCGCCCATCGCTTGATCTTTCCCAAAAGCTGATAGGTTATTCCTTTTATAGCTGGCGCTGGCAAGAGTGTACTTTGGTACGTCCGAGTCGTCCCTTCGATATTTCGTCTTGATGACTTATGCTGGTGACAAGTTCCACAATCATCGAGGAGATCGAGGAAATGCAAAAGTCCGGGCTGGCGCCACTCGCCCTGTTTTACTATGACTTCAGGGAGAACGAAAAGAAGGACCTTCGTGGGCTACTCTCATCGGTTCTCGTTCAGCTTTGCAATCAATCCGATTCCTATTATGCTATCCTTTCCACATTTTATTCGACACACAACGATGGTGCTCGAAGCCCCAGCAACAACGGACTTATTCGGTGTTTGAAGCACTTATTGAATCTCCCAGGACAAGCTCCTGTTTATCTGATTGTAGATGCCTTGGACGAATGTCCGAACACATCTCTGCCGTCCCACCGCGACCAAGTCTTAGTGTTCCTGGAGGACCTCGTCGACTCAAAACTCCCAAACTTCCGCATCTGCGTCACCAGCCGACCCGAGACCGATATCAAGCCTGTTCTTGAGCCCTTGACTTTCCGTTCTGTTTCTTTGCACGACGAAAGCGGACAGAAGGAAGACATTGAAAACTACATCAAGTCGATTGTAAACACGGATAGAAGGATGCGAAGATGGACATCGGTGGTCAAGCAACTTGTGATTGATGTTCTGACGGAAAGAGCGGACGGGATGTAAGTGATTTATACTGGATTTGTTCACGACACTCACCCCACATGTCATAGGTTCCGATGGGTGCATTGCCAGCTAGAGTACCTCGCTGGGTGCCTTCCGGCGTGTATCCGGCGTGCCCTAGACGAATTACCACCGACACTCGATGCGACATATGAACGCACGCTGAGAGAAATTAAAGACACGAACTGGGAGTTTGCTAGACGACTGCTCCTGTGTGTCGCTGTTGTTTCCCGTCCACTCCGAGTCGAAGAACTGGCGGAACTCCTCGCATTTGATTTCGATGTGGGACAGGTCCCGACATTTCACGAGGATTGGCGCCTGGAAGATCCAGTAGAAGCGGTGTTGTCAACATGCTCCACATTGCTTTCCGTTGTTGACGCCCAAAGTTTCCAAGTAATCCAATTTTCCCACTTCTCGGTCAAGGAGTTCTTGACCTCTTCCCGCTTTGCCGAAAGGGGAAACACGATTTCCATCCGCTACCACGTTTCTATGACACCTGCTCACACCCTGGTTGTCAAAGCATGTCTTGGTATTCTATTACAGCTTGGCAAAGATGTCACCAGAGGCACCCTTCGGAAATTTCCTCTGGCCGAATATGCTGCAGAACACTGGTTTGAGCATGCCCGTTTTGAGGGTGTGTCACAACACGTTGGAGAAGGAATGTTACAGATGTTTGACCGGAGAAGACCACATCTTGCGGTTTGGCTCTGGATGTGCAACCCAACTATTCCCTTCCGGGAGCGAAGGGAACGGGAAAATGCACCGTTCATGGCCTATGGTACCCCGCTACACTACGCCGGGTTTTGCGGTCTGTATGACGTTGTGAAAGTCCTCATCGCTGGGCATCCACAGGACGTGAATTCTTCTCAATGCCTTATGACTGGGGGAACGCCTTTGCATTTTACTTCACAAGGGGGTCATATAGATGCGGCCCAGCACCTCATCGAGCACGGCGCCGACCCGGCAGCCCAGGCGACCAACGGGATGACCCCGCTTCATTGGGCATCCTTTGGGGGTCATGTGGGTCTGGCCCAGCTCCTCATCGAGCACGGCGCCGACGTGGCAGCCCAGAGCAAGGACGGTGCGACCCCGCTTCATTGGGCGTCCTGCGAGAGTCATGTGGATGTGGCCCGGCTCCTCATCGAGCACGGCGCCAACGCTGCAGCCCAGAGCAAGGACGGGACGACTCCGCTGCATGAGGCATCCTATAGGGGTCCTGTTGGTCTGGCCCAGCTCCTCATTGAGCATGGTGCCGACGTGGCAGCCCAGAACAAGGAGGGGACTCCGCTGCATCGGGCGTCCTTGGGTCATATCGGTCTGGCCCGGCTCTTCATCAAACACGGCGCCGACGCGGCAGCCCAGAGCGAGGACGGGACGACTCCGCTGCATATGGTATCCTTCTGGGGTCATGTGGATATAGCCCAGCTCCTCATCGACCATGGCGCAGACTTGGCAGCCCAGAGCAAGGATGGGACGACTCCACTGCATGTGGCGGCCTTACAGGGTCATTTGGGTCTGGCCCGGCTCCTCATCGAGCACGGTGCTGACGCCGCAGCCCGGTATGGGGACGGGGCAGCTCCGCTGCATGAGGCGTCCTTAGGGGGTCACGTTGATGTGGCCCGATTCCTCATCGAGCACGGCGCTGACGCCGCAGCCCAGAGCGGGGACGGGACTCCGCTACATGGGGCGTCTGAACGGGGTCATGTGGATGTGGCCCGGCTCCTCATCGAGCACGGTGCTGACGCGGCGACCCAGAGCAAGGGCGGGGCGACTCCGCTGCACCTGGCGTCCTTTGGGGGTCATGTGGATGTGGCCCGGCTCCTCATTGAGCACGGCGCCGACGTGGCAGCCCAGAGCGAGGATGGGATGACCCCGCTGGATGAGGCGTCCTTCGAGGGACATATGGATTGGGCCCGCATCAAGGACGAGTCCCGGCCGCGTCCGCTGCCTCAGGTGTCCTTCGGGGATCATGTGAATATGGCCCGGCTCCTCATCGAACATGGCGCCGACGCGGCAGCCCAGAGCGATGACGGGACGACTCCGCTGCATCGGGCCTCTTCAAGGGATCTCGCCCGGCTCCTCATCGAGCACGGTGCCGATGTGGCAGCCAAGAACAGGGACGGGACGACTCCGCTGCATTGGGCGTCCGAAAGAGGTCATGTAGATCTTGCCCGTCTCCTCATTGAGTACGGCGCCGACGTGTCAGACCAGAGCAAGTACAGGGCGACTCCGCTGCATTGGGCGTCCCCAGGGGGTCATGTGGGTGTGGCCCGGCTCCTCATCGAGCACGGCGCCGACGTGGCGGCCCAGAGTGAGGACGGGACGACTCCGCTCCATTGCACGTGCAACAGGAGTGATGCAGATCTAGCCGTCGCCCGGCTCCTCATCGAGCATGGTGCGGACGCGGCAGCCCAGAACAAGGACGGGACGACTCCGCTGCATTGGGCGTGCCGGGTGGGTCATGTGGGTCTGGCCCGGTTCCTCATCGAGCACGGCGCCAACGCGGCCGCCCAGAGCAAGGATGGCACGACTCCGCTGCATTGGGCATCCAAAAGACATCGTGTGGATCTAGCCCAGCTCCTCATCGAGCATGGTGCTGACGCGGCAGCCCAGAACAAGGACGGGACTCTGCTGTATAGGGCGTCTGAACGGGGCCATGTGTATTTAGCCTGCGACTGGCGCACACGGCGGCCCCTATGGCCATGATAGATTTAGCAGCTGAATCAAATCAACATGAGCATTCATTGATCATTATTCTACTGGGTTGATACATCCACTCCCCCGAATGTACTATTCTACCTTGAACGGCGTAGTCGCAAACGGAGAAGCAGAAAAGCCGGCGATCTGGAAAATGAAGGATTTCTGCTAGCTAGCCATGAAAAATTCCGCCATGTGAGTGGGAGTTTTTACATCCGCTCTAATCTCCGTGGTTCACGATGGGAGGACAACTCGTCCGCAAACCATTCGAACGATTTACCTAGAAGAGATTTGAATCACGCTCCTCTTCTTATCTCTCAGCGAAGTTGCTACCCTGTCGGCCCGCTTTCCCACGTTGCCAATCTTCAAGGTCTCAGATGGAAAGCAAGGCAAAGGGAGTCTTTTATTGTGGCGAGTCGAGGACTACTGGACCCATGGGAAGTGGTTGTCAAGGTAGTTTTCCTGGGATTGTGGCGCGAAACCCGGGGCGTTTGTATGGATGATCTTCGGGCCACGGGCCATCCTCAGTCCCCGCCGTGCGCGCGGCAAACTCGTTCAAGGCTCTTCCCCAGACCCTGCGTGAGCCTAGACCCTTCCTGGCCGCCGAATTGAGACCGCTAGAGCTCACTGTGGTTGTAAGTAGGACAGGGTTTAATTCTGGCGGACCTGCACCGATGTGATAATTTTAGGGGTGGATAAGAATTGGATGTCATTTGGAGTATAAGTCATCGTAATATCTTAAAACCACGAAGGACATTGGCAGATCGTTGTGTACAGTATTCAATGATTTGTATTTGTATTCTTGTTTGTATTCCTCGCCGGCGGGTCAAACCAGGTCCAAAAACGTTTACCGCATGGCCCGTGGTTGCTCATCAGACCCACCAATTCACCGATTAGCATTTTGGGTCGTGTTCCACTCGTATTCTCACCTCCAACTCGTATTTGTTTTCCGTTCGTCTTCTGCTGCACAGCAGCACAGGTGCATCGCCACGACACGACGAGACCACCCGTGCCGTTTTTGCACGACGACGACGACCATTCTCGCATGAAACGGAAAGAATTTAGTCGCTCTTCAAGTTCAACATACCACGAAAGTGATCATGCCTAAATCCAAGTCCTACATGTCCGTCTCTGCTGACGACGACCCATCCTCGCTCAATGGCACCATCGCCGAGGAGCCCCCCTACCCCCTCTTTCCCCCACTCCCTACCCGAAAAAAACCCTTATCCGCCAGGCCTTAGCGGGGAACACACCATGAACGTTGCGGCAGGTCGATTGCCATAAGATGTCTACACGAACATGTTGCCGTGGTGGCGAGCGGCGCTTCGGAGGAAGTACCTCGCAGTAGTGGAGCGGGAGAGCAAAGTCATCGGCGAGTGGCAGGTGCGTTCCTTTTCTTTTTCACTTTGTCCTCTTGACACTCCTTTTTTCTCGACTGCCCCCCGCCTGCTGTGTTCGCGAAGGCATGGGATGGGTAGAGAGAGAACAACGAAAAGCTCATATCGTCGTTGATTTCCAGGCGCGAGTGCGGTCGCCCCGGTTAGACACGTTTTTTCTGCAAGCGTCCGTGCTTGGCACACACACCTCCTTCCTTGTGTTCCTGCCCTTCTTTGGCTATGATAGGCTGAGAAGAGGGTGAGAGCGCCCGTTTCTGTTTTATCATCGCCTTGGCTAAAGTGCATTTTTTAGGCTCTGCTACGCGCTCGCCTATGGCTTTATATCTATCGTCATCCTTGAAGGGTTTCATGTGCTCTCCGAGGCCTTACGCTCCGCCTGTGGCGCGACTTAGTAAGGGACAAACGATATCGTTGTCCGTTCCAAGACTGATTTCCAGGCTAGCTATCGGAAGCTATCATTTAGAGTACGGCTTTCCCTCGACCCATTCTACGAATTGCGTATCCATGGCGCTATTCCTGGACGCGCACCTCCACGATCTCCATCGTGCTGGATCCCTCTCGACCGCAACACTTGCGATTTGGGTCGTCGTACTTGTGTTGTACCTCTCATCAATTGTGGGCGGTAAGCTGTGCACGGGGATGCATGGATTATTGGACTTTTTCGTCGGGATCATCCTCGGAATTACTGGGTGGGTGTTGCAACGGATCGTGCTGCCAGAGGTCAGGTGGTGGGTCACCGACAGCGGTTGGAGTGGTACGTCGTTTATGTCCGGCAAATCGTCTAACCCATATGCTTACATTTCTTCGTAACTCCTTTGACTGGGATGCTAGTCTGCCTCCTTGTCAACCAACATCCATCGCCTCTTGACGATTGTCCCCGCTTTGAAGACGCCATCGCATTTATATCCGTCGTCCTCGGCAGTCGCGAGCTTCTGGACTCCAAGCGCGTGGCCGCCCTCAACGCGGGCCTCTTCACCTCTGTAACGCCCGGCGCAGCGTTCGACTTGCCCGCACTAGTCACGACCTGGGTGCTCCTCGCTTTACTCAAGGTGACGACGGGGATCCTGGTCGTCCTGTCATGGCGCATGGTCTCTAAACCCCACGTTTTGCCCCCCCCCCCCCCCGCCGCCGCTCTTCCGCTACCTTCCACGCGCTCGCCCTGTGGGTCTCTCACATCGCCGCCACTACACGCTTGCGACAGAGTACTCGCGCGGCCCGCCGCATATGCTGGGTGCCCTACCGAGCATGATCGACCTTGACTTGGCGATGGCCGAAGTCGTCGACGAAGCTGGAGATGTCACAAGCGGGCGAGAGGGGCGCAGTGCTGGTGCCGCCGCGATCATGCGCTGATATTCGCCATCCGGATATACGCAGGAGAAGGCAGTGGTGTTTGAGGCGAGCGAGGGCGGTGAGGTGAAGCATTATGACGCTGATGGTGCGTGTACCTGTTTGGGCAGGCCATGTTCTCTGACAGGTTCGCCCTCTTTTTGGCTGTTTCAGTATTGACGAAGGCGGTCGTATGCGCTGGCAATGGGACTATTGGCTGTTATTGTGCCTGCGATGTTCGAGGCGCTTGAGTGGGGTGTCTGATCTTCACATTACTCGTTTCAGTGTTAGGCAGCATGGATCGAGACTGCGAGGGTGTGCATGAGCGTTCTACCAGTGTGGAAAGCAGAAGCGGAGACACGAGGCGAGGTGTCCGATTGGGGAAATATGACCAGCTCGGCACGACAAGTGTATGAGCGCGATAAGCATGCATGGAAGAGGGAAAGCAATGAGGGGGTGGATGTGGAGCGAGGGTTGAGGTCGATGGGTGATTGACAGGACGAATTGCGAAGGAGGGTGAGGGAGAATGAGGAAGACCACGAAGGGCAGGGCGTTAAACCTACTGTATCTTGACTGTACGTTTTCTTGGCCTTCAAGTGCTGTCTCTTATTCGTGTATACAACCATTTACTTTGCATCCTAATTGCGAAGTATGGTTTTCTCCGTCCCCTTTGCTCCTGTGACATCTCTATAAGCCATGAGCTGGTTGGACTCGGAATGTCGACGCATTCTCCCCCTCCAGGCCTTCGCCCCTGGTCATCTCACTGTCATCGTCTCGTCCTAGGGATGACCGACGTCTTCACCCTCGCACCCTCGCAGTGCAAGACAGAGTCTGGCAATTCAATATTCAACTCCGACTCGGCGCCCGGACCATTTCAAGCAATCACCTTGCGTACAGTATTGGGCGGAGACGGATATCGATGAGGCGGTGCAACTGACCTTCACCATAAACCCTACGTCCCACTCTCGCCATCGGTTCCTCGCAGCTAACTCATCCCCCTTTTCAAAACCCCATTTCTTCCCTAGCCGTTATATTTTAAATACACTTTCTTCTGGACGGCAAGGTGTCCATTGAGGGTGTCCGGGAAGACCTCAGTACGTTTTATTTGTGCGACGATGAGCTAGCTCCGTATCTGACTGAACACTAGCAATCCTTCATCCAATGGCGAGCAACACGAACAAGTCGAGATGTCAGTTATCGCCATCATTAGCATTACTGCTCGGAAGTGCTGAGAGTAAATGGCAGGCGACGAGCTGCTGATTAAGATTCGAAGTTGGCTGGCTCCCCCAGATCCATGGAAGAATTACGACATCTGTCGTGAGTCGCGGCACAGCGGGACGGGGGCGTGGTTCGTCAATAGCAGCATGTTCTCCGAATGGAAAGCATCTGGACCGAGTTCGCTACTCTGGATACACGGGAAACGTTGGTTTACCGCCCATCGCTTAATCCTTCCCAAATACTGATAGGTTATTCCTTTCATAGCTGGCGCTGGCAAGAGTGTTCTTTGGTACGTCGTCACTTCAGTATTTTGTCTTGATAACTTATGCTGGTGACAAGTTCCACAATCATCGAGGAGATCGAGGACATGCAGAAGTCCGGACTGGCGTCACTCGCTCTATTTTACTATGACTTCAGGGAGGAAGAAAAGAAGGACCTTCGTGGGCTACTCTCATCGGTTCTCGTTCAGCTTTGCGATCAATCCGATTCCTATTATTCTATCCTTTCCACATTTCATTCGACACACAAGGATGGTGCTCGAAGCCCCAGCAATAACGGACTTATTCGGTGTTTAAAGGACTTGTTGAATCTTCCAGGACAAGCCCCCGTTTACCTGATTGTAGATGCCTTGGACGAATGTCCGAACACATCCCTGCCATCCCACCGCGACCAAGACTTATTTCTCCTGGAGGAGCTCATCGACTCAAAACTGCCAAACCTCCGCATCTGCGTCACCAGCCGACCCGAGACCGATATCAAGCCTGTTCTTGAACCCTTGACTTTCCGTTCTGTTTCTTTACACGACGAGAGCGGACAGAAGGAAGACATTGAGAAGTACATCAAGTCGATCGTAAACACGGACAGAAGGATGCGAAGATGGACATCTGCGCACAAGCAACTTGTGATTGATGTTCTGACGGAAAGGGCAGACGGGATGTAAGGCATTTATACTGGATTTTTCCGACACTCGTCTCACATGTCGTAGGTTCCGATGGGTACATTGCCAGCTAGAGTACCTGGCTGGGTGTCTCCCGGGGCGTATCCGGCATGCGCTAGACGAATTACCATCGACACTCGATGCGACATATGAACGCACGCTGAAAGAGATCAAAGACACGAACTGGGAGTTTGCTCGACGACTGCTCCTGTGTGTTGCTGTGGTTTCCCGTCCACTCCGGGTCGAAGAACTGGCGGAACTGCTCGCATTTGATTTCGAGGTGGGACAGATTCCGAGATTTCACGAGGATTGGCGCCTGGAAGATCCAGTAGAATCTGTGTTGTCAACATGCTCCACATTGCTTTCCGTTGTTGACGCCCAAAGTTTCCAAGTAATCCAATTTTCACACTTCTCGGTCAAGGAGTTCTTGACCTCTTCCCGCTTTGCCGAAAAGGGCAACTCAATTTCCAGCCGCTATCATGTTTCTATGACACTGGCTCACACCCTCGTTGCCAAAGCATGTCTTGGTATTCTATTACACCTTGGCAAAGATGTCACCAGAGGCACCCTTCCGAAATTTCCTCTGGCCGAATATGCTGCAGAACACTGGTTTGAGCACGCTCGTTTTGAGGGTGTGTCAGGAAATGTAGGAGAAGGAATGTCACAGATGTTTGACCGGAGAAGACCACATCTTGCGGTTTGGCTCTGGATATGCGACCCAACTATTCCGATCCGGGAGCGAAGGGAACGGGAAAACGCACCGTTCATGGCCAATGCGACGCCGTTACACTACGCCGGGTTTTGCGGTCTATACGACATTGTGAAAGTCCTCGTCGCTGAGCACCCACAGGACATCAGTTCTTCTCAGAGCTTCGTGATGGAGGGAACGCCTTTGCATTTTACCTCACGAGGGGGTCATATAGATGCGGCCCAGCTCCTCATCGAGCACGGCGCCGACCCGGCAGCCGAGGCCTACGGGATGACCCCGCTCCATTGGGCATCTGAACGGGGTCATGTGGGTCTGGCGCGGCTCCTTATCGAGCACGGCGCCGACCCGGCAGCCCAAAGCGAGGACGGTGTGACTTCGTTGCATTTGGCGTCCTCCAGGAGTCACGTTGATGTGGCCCGGCTCCTCATCGAGTACGGCGCCGACGCGACAGCCAAGAACAGGGACGGGACGACTCCGCTGCATGAGGCATCCTATAGGGGCCCTGTAGGTCTGGCCCAGCTCCTCATTGAGCACGGCGCCGACGTGGCAGCCCAGAACAAGGAGGGCACTCCGCTGCATCGGGCGTCCTTGGGTCATATTGATCTGGCCCGGTTCTTCATCAACCATGGCGCCGACGCGGCAGCCCAGAGCGAGGACGGGACGACTCCGCTGCATCGGGTATCCTTCTGGGGTCATGTGGATATAGCCCAGCTCCTCATCGAGCATGGCGCCGACGTGGCAGCCCAGAGCAAGGATGGGACGACTCCATTGCATGTGGCAGCCTTAGAGGGTCATTTGGGTCTGGCCCAGCTCCTCATCGAGCACGGCGCTGACGCGGCAGCTCAGTGTGAGGACGGGGCAGCTCCGCTGCATGAGGCGTCCTTAGGAGGTCATGTCGATGTGGCCCGACTCCTAATCGAGCACGGAGCTGACGCGGCAGCCCAGAGTGAGGACGGGACTCCGCTGCATGGGGCGTCCGAACGGGGTCATGCGGATCTGGCCCGGCTCCTCATCGAGCACGGCGCTGACGCGGCAGCCAAGAGCAAGGACGGGGCGACCCCGCTGCATCGGGCGTCCTTTGGGGGTCATGCGGATCTTGCCCGGCTCCTCATCGAGCACGGCGCCGATGCGGCAGCCCAGAGCGAGGACGGGACGACTCCACTGCATGAGGTGTCCTTCAAGGACAAAATGGGCCGCATCGGGTGCCGGTCCCGGCTGCATTCGCTGCCTCAGATGTCCTTCGGGGATCATGTGGATCTGGCCCGGCTCCTCATCGAACATGGCGCGGACGCGGCAGCCCAGAGCCAGGATGGGATGACACCGCTGCATGAGGCGTCTTTAAGGGGTCATATGGACCTGGCCCTTCTCCTCATCGAACACGGCGCCGACGTGGCAGCCAAGAGAAGGGACAGTACGACTCCCCTGCATTGCGCGTCCTCCGGGGGTTATGTGGATCTGGCCCGGCTCCTCATCAAGCACGGCGCCGATGTGTCAGACCAGAACAAGCACGGGATGACTCCGCTTCATGACGCGGCCTTCCAGGGTCATGTAGGTTTGGCCCAGCTCCTCATCGAGCATGGCGCCGACGCGGCGGCCCAGATTGAGGACGGGGCGACTCCGCTGCATTTAGCGTGCGACACGCATCGTGTGAATATAGCTGTAGCCCGGCTCCTCATCGAGCATGGTGCCGACGCCGCAGCCCAGAAAACGGACGGGACGACTCCGTTGCATTTCGCGTCCCGGCAGGGTCATGTGGATCTGGCCAGGCTCCTCATCGAGCACGGAGCCGACGCATCAGCCCAGAGCAAGGACGGGACGACTCCACTGCATTGGGCATGCAACAGGGGTCATGTGGATCTAGCCCGGCTCCTCATCGAGCATGGTGCTGACGCGGCGGCCGAGAGCGAGGATGGGACTCCGCTACTGCATAGGGCGTCCGAACGGGGTCGTATGGATCTGGTCTGGGACGAATGGTGCACACCGCAGCGGCCCCTTTGGCCACAGATTTAGCCGCCAGCGACCAAATCCGAGTCAACACTTTGAACACACGACCTGGTCAAGTTGAGCATTGCATTGACCATTAATGTTCTGGGTCTCCGTTGATACCACTCCCTTGCTATTATTCTACCTCAGACGGCGTCGTCGCAAACAGCGAAGCAGAAAAGCCGGAGATCTGGAAAATCGATGATTTCTGCTAGCTACCCATGTGAGTGGGAGTTTCTGCCCATCTGCTCTGATCTCCGTGGTTCACGATGGGAGGACAACTCGTCCGCAAACCATTCGAACGATTTACCCAGAAGAAATTTGAATCACCCTCCTCTTATCTCTCAGCCCTCCCCCAATGTTGCTACCCCTGTCAGCCTTCCCACGTTGCCAATTTTCAAGGTCTCAGATGGAAAGCACGGAAGCCCTCTTACTGCGGCATGTACCACATCCTGAATGCGAGCAAGGCGAATGGTGTCCTTTATTGTGGCGAGATCGAGGACCACTAGACCCATGAGAAGTGATCAAGGTAGTTTTCCTGGGATTGTGGCGCGAAACCGTCGCCCGGGGCGTTTGAACGGGTAATCTTCGGGCCACAGCCCCCGCTGTGCACGCGGCGAACTCATTCAGGGCTGGGCTTCCCCGGACCCCGCGCCAGCCTAGAACTCCCGGCCCCCGAATTGAGACCGCCAGAGCTCAATCGGTTTACTGTAAATAGGAGGGGGTTTAATTCTGGCGAGAGACCTGCACCGGCGGTATGTGATAATTTTAGGGGCGGATAAGAATTGGATGTCGTTTGGAGTACAAGTTATCGTAATATCGTAGAAGCACATAGGACATTGGCATTCCTGTATCGTCGTGTATTTGTATTTGTCATGGTAGATTACTCGCCGGGTCAAACCGGGTAAATACGTTTACCGCGTGGCCCCGTGGTTGCTCATCACCCACAAATTCACCGATTAGCATTTTGTCTCCTCTTCGACCACTCTGCCGTATTCCAGTCGTATTCCCACCTCCAAATCGAATTTGTTTTCCGTTGGTCTTCAACTGCACGGGTGCTTCGCCACGACACGACGAGACCACCCGTGCCGTTTTTGCACGACGACCATTCTCGCATGAAACGGAAAGAATTTAGTCGCTCTTCAAGTTCAACATACCACGAAAGTGATCATGCCTAAATCCAAGCCCTACATGTCCGTCTCCGCCGACGACGACGCTCCCTCGCTCAATGACTCCATCGCCGAGGAGCCCCCTACCCCCTCTTTCCCCACACTCCCTACCCGAAAAAAACCTTATCCGCCCAGCCTTAGCGGGGAACACACCATGAACATTGCGGCAGGTCGATTGCCAGAAGATGTCTACACGAACACGTTGCCGGGGTGGCGAGCGGCGCTTCGGAGGAAGTGCCTTGCGGTAGTGGAACGGGAGAGCAAAGTCATTGGCGAGTGGCAGGTGCGTTCCTATTTTTTTTTTCTCTTTTTCCTGTCAACACCCCTTTCTTCTCGACTGCCCCCCGCCTGCTGTGTTGGCGAAGGCACGGGATGGGTTGAGAGAGAAGAAAGAAAAGCTCATATCGTCGTTGATTTGCAGGCGCGAGTGCGGTCGCCCCGGTTAGACACGTTTTTTCTGCAGACGTCCATGATTGGCACACACACCTTCTTCCTTGCGTTCCTACCCGCCTTCTTCTTCTTTGGGCATGATAAACTGGGAAGAGAGTGAGAGCGCTGGTTTCTGTTTTATCCTCGCCTTGGCTAAAGTGCATCCGCTTTTTTTTTTCTCCTTTAGGCTCTGCTACGCGCTCGCCTATGGCGTATATCTATCGTCATTCTTGAAGGATATGGTGTGCTCCCCGAGACCTTACGCTCCGCCGGTCACGCGACTCAGTAAGGAGCAAAGGATATCGTCGTCCGTTCCAAGACTGATTTTCAGCCTAGCTGTCGGAAACCATCATTTAGAGTACGGCTTTCCCTCGACCCATTCTGCGAATTCCGTGTCTATGGCGCTATTCCTGGGCGCGCACCTCTACGATCTCCATGGTGCTGGATCCCTATCGACCGCAGCGCTCGCGACTTGGGTCATCCTACTTGTGTTGTACGTCTCATCGGTTGTGGGCGGTAGGCTGTACACGGGGATGCACGGATTCATGGACGTTTCCGTCGGGGTCATCCTCGGACTTGCCGGGTGGGTATTGCAACGCATGGTGATGCCAGAGGTCGAGCGGTGGGTCACCAACAGCGGTTGGAGCGGTACGTCGTTTATATCCACCAAAACGTCTAACCCTTATAGTTCTATTTCTTCGCAGCTCCTTTGACTGTGACGCTGGTCTGCCTCCTCCTTGTCAACCAATATCCGTCGCCCGTCGACGATTGTCCCTGCTTTGAAGACGCCATCGCATTTATATCCGTCATTCTCGGCATGATCACGAGCTTCTGGTACTCCAAGCGCGCACCCGCCCTCAATGCGGACCTGTTCACCTCCGTAACGCCCGGCGCAGCGTTCGATTCGCCCGCGGCGGTCACGACCTGGGTACTCTTCGCTTTACTCAAGCTGACGACGGGCATCCTGGTCGTCTTCTCATGGCGCATGCTCGCCAAGCCGATCGTACAGACGCTCCTCCCGCCGCTCTTCCGCTGGCTCGCACGCGCTAGTCCCGTGCGTCTCCCACATCGCCGCCACTACACACCTGCGACAGAGTACTCGCGCGGCCCACCGCATACGCTGAGTGCCGTGCCGAGCATGATCGACCTTGATTTGGCGATGGCCGAAGTCGCGAGCGGGCGGGAAGGGCGCAGTGCTGGCACCGGCGCGGTCAAGCGCCGGTATTCGCCATCCGGAAATGTGCAGGAGAAGGCAGTGGTGTTTGAGGCGAGCGAGGGCGGTGCGCTTGAGGACGATGAGGTGAAGCATTATGATGCTGATGGTGCGTGTACCTCTGGCAATGTTCGCGCCGGCTATGTTCTCTGACAGGCTCGCCCTCTCCTTTTGGTCTGTTTTAGTATTGACGAAGGTGGTTGTATACACTGGCATTGGGATTATTGCGACTAATCTCGTGCCTGCGATGTTCGAGGCACTCGAGTGGGGTGTCTGATCTTCACATTAACTGGTTTCAGTGTTAGGCATAGATCTGCGCGCGTTTATCATATTAGTTAGTCGAAGTACGGCATTGTCGTCCGGAGCTAGTCCGCAGCCCATACGCGTGAGTGACGCATTGGGGAAACCCGGCAAGAACAAGAAGTCGGTAAACTAAGGAGACCCGAAGGGTGATGGTGATCTCGACAGGATGAATTGCGAAGACGGAGGGTAAGGGAGACAATGTATGTATGGCGCGATATGAAGAACTGTCGACCCAAGGGGAGGGTGGAGAGAGAGAGGGAAAAGAAGAGAAGCGGACCACGGAACGAGGCTATAAGGCTTTCCTTACAACAGACAAGACCACGAAGGGAAGGTGATCGAGTGTGTCACCCGTTCGCGGGTGTTTCCGCAGCCAGCGAGAACGCTCAACACCCACACCCAATGGGTGAAAGCCAAGTCGAGTCGACACCTCGATCGGGCGTCAACGCGTCAACGATGGCTCTTAAGCGGCCGTCGGCATGGATCTGACTACCGAGGTGAATATAAGTCATGGCACAACCTCAGCAGTCCATCTCACTGACCACCCTTTTCAGCATACCATGTTCATCCCGCCTGCATATCCCCCGGATCCTTCCGCTCGTCAACCGCTTACAGTCGCCGCGGTCCTTCCCCTCTATGCGTGTCACTATCTCCTAGCGGTGCTCGCCATTCTCCCTCACACATACGTTTTAAGGGTCGCATTTGTTCCCGTGGTCCTTTGGCAGGCCTGGTACTGTGCCGTGGGGTTAGATTTCTCCGCAGGGGTGGCAAGGTCGTTGGGACGCGACGGAGTGGGCAGGCTCAACCAATGGAACTACGGATATGTGGTGCGCGATTCGTTTTTTCAAACACGTCTTTCTTCCTGACGCGTTTTGCTCAGGTTGGGATGATCGACGTTGCACTGAGATCCGTCGAGTGGGCACTCGCCAAGGAGCCTCTCAGAAAGTATGAACCGCCCACCGAAGGCCAACACGCTTTCGTAAAACGTCCTTTATCCATCCCAAATGTTCTCCTCGACGCCCTTGATCTCATGTGCAATAAACGCGGAATCGGATGGTCGTGGTCGCGCAAGCCATTCCCCGCACCGAGCACCCGATCCACGTCTATCGCGTCGACCCTGGCTAGGATAGTAGTCAAATTCACAGTGTGGGACCTCTGCGTCTACACCGTGCACCACCTCCGGCCCTCCGTCGACGATCCAGCAGGCGACACCATCTTCGACCCGGCGCTGGGCGTGCTCCCGCGCTGGGCCTGCGCGGTTTTATTCACCGTGTGCTGCGGCATGGTGGTGTACTCTAGCGTGGACATGTACTACCACATCGCGTCGCTCGTCGGGCGCCTCGTCCTCCGTCAGCCAGCCTGGCAATGGCCGCCGCTCTCCGACCGCCCGTGGATGTCCACGTCGATCGCGGATTTCTGGGGATTCCGCTGGCACCAGCTCTTCCGGCACGTGTTCGTCGTCTTTGGCGCGCGGCCCGGCAGCGCCCTGCTCGGGCGGCCCGGGGCGCTGTTGGGCGCGTTCGGCGTGTCTGCGGTGGTACACGACCTCGGGATGTGGGGGCTCGGGCGGGGAACGGAGTTCCGCACCGTCGGCTGCTTCTTCGTCCTCATGGCCGTCGGGGTGGTCTTGGAGATTGCGTTTAAAGGGATAACTGGGCGTCGCGTGGGCGGATTTTGGGGATGGGTGTGGACCATGGTGTGGACGATTGGTTGGGGTACGCTCATGGTTGATGCCTGGGCTAGACGTGGGATGGCCGCTACTGACCCTCCCCCGGACTGGCTTCGACCAGGAAAACTCCTTATGGAGACGATTGTTTCGCGCTTATGACGATATCATGATATCGTCATGAACATCATCTTTATAGATAATTACATCAGTCGTGGATAACTAGATTGATTGAAATAGAATGCGGTATCTAGCTAGGTATTTGTCTACATGTGACATGCGTATGACGTCTTCGTGCTTGAAATTCGAGATATAAAGACTTTTCTCCATCTGTGGAAATGCTCGATCTCCTTGATCATCATGTCACTTTCCACGGATTCTGGAAAACAATATCATCCCCAGTGTACTGGTGAAGCCCTCGATACCGTCAAGGCACATGCGGGGGATGCGGATATCACCCTTTTCGGTAGTTGTTTCTGTCCCTTTGTGCAGAGGGTATGGGTCGCGTTCGAATACTTGGGCATTCCTTACCGAGTACGTGCTGTCCTCGATGTCGCACGCATTCACTTCGAACAGGTTCATCTTGCGACGCTCTGCGCATCGTGCAACAGTATTGTTGAGCCCACTCTCTTCCACTTCTCGCCCTTCGCGGCTGACGCGGTCGCGCAGACGAAGTAGATCCGTATAAGAAACCCAAAGATCTCCTCGAGGTCTCGCCCAAGGGCCTCGTTCCCGGACTCAAATTGAACACATACGCTCCGCCTCGTGCTCTCAACGAGAGCACCGTTATCCTCGAG
>Ga0307512_10003760_pt1 | contig 17175 bp, 31 predicted proteins | sample 14_EM_MG_FD_200267 | JGI IMG/M metagenome (GOLD analysis project Ga0307512, IMG submission 200267) | Populus trichocarpa ectomycorrhiza microbial communities from riparian zone in the Pacific Northwest, United States - 14_EM | ecosystem: Host-associated > Plants > Roots > Unclassified | place...
TGTTGACGATTGACCTGCCGGCTGGACAGTACAGCTTGCAGGTTCTGTTCTCGCCACAATGGGATGGCATGTCGTCGAGTGACTTTGTCAAGCCTTCCTCCGTGCCACTTTCGTCATGGACTCTGGACTCTCATAATTGATAGGACAAACCTGAATCCCTTCTTTGCTTTTTCTTTCTCCATATTGACTTTGTTCCCTCGGACCTCCACTACTACTACCTAGCTACTCATGTGGTATATCAGATTTTTTTGCGTACTCGTTACAAATAGCAAAGGCTATTGTGAACCAGAGACAGCTGATTTAATGATACCCGAGGAGGGTGTCGCCTTGGTTTCAGCCGCTGGCGCTCATTATCCCCCTCACAACCTGTCTCGCTCCTTCATTGAAGATCCTCTCCTTTCCACAACACTCTCCCTATTCACCCTGCTTGTGCACCCAAACTCAGCTGAGAGATCGTTTGTTTTCACCGCTCGATTTTTCGGGTTTTTTTGTGAGTTGCGCCCCACTGACCCTTTACATTCAACCACCCTGTCTCGGTTAACACCCAGCCGCTCAATCATTTTTTATTTCTACCCCCTCTTCCTTTCTTTCTCTAACAGCGACCACCATAGTCTCCCGTTCTCGGACGATTCCCCTCTAGAAAATATCCTTTTTGCAAGATATGTTCAACGTCAAGTCAAGGAAACTTGTCCTCACCCTCTTTTGTTCCCTCGCCCTGGTGCTCGTCTTGACCGACGGTGCATCGGCGAACGCTCAACTCGATGGGCATAGAATGCTTCGCAAGCGGTCGCCCGCACTTCTCGGCAGGCGGGGCCTAGGAGACCTCATCGACGTTGGCACCAAGGGCGACGGTAGCGATCCCAACCAGGGTAACAACAATAGTCCCGCCAACTCCGTTTCGTCCGTTTCGAGTCAGGTAAGCATTGATTTTTCCTTACTCGGAAGGATCTCGAATGACGTGAACTTTTTGTATCTGTTAGTCTCCAAGTCCAACCTCGTCATTGCCACCTTCGCCTACTTCCGAGCTCTTGCTCACGCCCTCCCTCTCTCTGAGCTCCAGCTCCAGCCTGAGCGTATCCTCCTCGAGTTCTTCCTCGTCGTCGTCCTCTTCATCGTCCTCCTCTTCCACTCCCACGCCTCCTCCTTCCACTCCAACTCCACAGAATGATGTCCCTTCGTTGACTCCTACCAGCACCTCGGCTCAAGGTCAGAAGACAGAGTTCAAGACGGTCACTTCGTCTGATGCGAGCTCCTCTGCCACCATTCCTCCGACCAGCGGCGCGAGCTCTACGACAAAAACAACCTTGACTGTCATCATCGCCCTGGCTGCCTCGATCGGAGGTATCGCGATTATCTGGACCCTCATCCGCAAGTGGAAGTTCAAGCCGTCGGACAAGTTCGAGGACCGTATGCAGCCAATCGACTGGCAGCCCACCAGTTCGGATGACGGCGTCCCAGGTCTTCACCGTGCCACGTCCACTCACTCTCACGCGTCCTTCTACTCTGGTGGACACGAGACGGATCACAACTCTTCTCAGCATCACGGAAACAACACCCGTCAAGGCGCCCCTTCGCTTCCGGATCACGACTTCACCGCCGGACCCTCGCACCTTGCCCCTGGTGGAGGATATGCGGATCTTGCGAGAGGACCAAGCCCCCAACCTCAGATGTCGCAAATGCACGAGGCTCAGTATGGCGTCCCGCTTCATCACCAGGGAGCTTACGACTCTTACGGCACTGTCAACGGTCAAAGGTACTAGGTTTTACCACAGGTGTTGACAGCACTTTTGGTACAATCGAACGTACGACCCAGACCGTGATGGCAACCGCCCTGGTGGTGACAATGCGATGATTTTCCATACATACGTTTTCCTCTCGTTTTATCCCTGCTATCTAAATCCCACTATATTCTCATCCCCTTCTCTCGAGGCCCGGGGGAAGCTGTTGATTTATTCCTGGGCTTATTCCTGTTGATTGACGAAAGAGTTTTATAAACCCGGACACTTGTTGCACGTAGTAAGCACACACTTTCTCGGATCTCACGTAAACAGTATACCCCACCCTCTGGATGACGTTCACTTTCCCCGCACCTTCGTTTGTCTGCCACGTTCCCTATCATCCACCCGAGTACCTTGTGTGTGTGAACGTACATACGGTCTATATGCGGTCGCTCGTAGCGTTGGAGAGTTGAAATGCCGTTTTCGTGCTCCTCTCGCCCCGTTGTGCATTTTCTTACCTCTTCTTTCAGTTTACAGTTTGTTAATACCAGTATTGTTCCCCCTTGTTTCTCGTTGATCGACTGGGGCAGGCATTTTTCTCATTCAACAATTTTGGGTCCTCTTGATGAGCTTTATACCCCTTTTCTTCTTCTCCAGAAGTTTTGCTATCCCTCACTTTTTTTGATTCCTTGGCTGTGGAAGGCGTGAGAATATGTGAGGATACGTTGAATGAAATTCAAGATTTAGATAGCCAACAGATGGTTCGATCACGCTATACAACTCTAAGGGTATCACGGCACTGTCTGAACGTTTCGGATAACTGTATATCGTCGAAGGCTTTACAAACAGTCTAACCCTCAAATTCAAAGCTTTGATCTTCTGTATCTTTTCCCAATCTGTGGCCCATGATCCGGTCGGACACGGCACCAAGTACGACTGGCAATTTCTTTCCCTCCGCAGCCTCGAGCACTACTGATCGCCTATCTTTATTCTCAACTGGGATCCAAGCGCTACGGCCAGGGCTGGCGCTAGGAATTGTCGTTTTGCCTATCATGACTCTGCGGGCCGCATACTATAGTCCAGGTGGTCAACTTGGGGTTCCTGGGGCCATCGACCATGACCCATTCCTCGATCAGTCGGTGAAATCGCCCAGGAACGAAAACGGAAACTGGAGTTGTCTATCCTATCACGACCCCCCCGCGTCAAACAGAGTCATCCTTTCGTTTGCCGCATTGTCGTGACTCGAGTTTGATTAGAAAATGTTCCGGGTTCTGCGCGCGAACACCAGACAACCTACCAGTGAAAGCAAGCGCCACAGGCGCGACACTCCGAACCCTGGGCTATACTGATGATATAAACCACCAGAGCCTCCTTATTCCACCTCTCTCTCTCTCTCTCTCTCTCTTAATCACCAAACAACCTCCATTATCACTACCCTACTGCACACCCAAATCACCACAATGACGTCCAGCCCCAAGTCTTCCTCCTCCTCCATCTTCTCCTCCAACTCCAACACCTCTTTGAAGCAAAAATTCACCTCCATGTTCAAGTCGAAAAAGCCTTCAAAGGCTCAGTACAAACCTTCCTGTAGGTCACGTTGGTTGCATTCGAGATCGCGCAGTCTTGGTTGAACGTAGAACGCAGTGCCTAAGCATGACGAATCTGACGGTGTCGATCGTCGGTTTGTTACTGCCTTTGATTCGGTAAAGACTGGTTTTATCCAGCAACCTACGAGCAGGGGTATTCACCTCTGATCGCCGTTTGACTTGCCACGCTCTCACGTAAGTCTCTGACGGCGCGTACCTCGAACACCTTTCTAACGAGTCGATTGAAGGTTTTCCATGACTCTCATGACCCCACCACCTACCGTGGCGACAGCGGTAGACGTCGCCATATAATACCTCTACATCATGCTCTCACATGCAGCCTTATCTGCCATGCTCGGATATTTCCCACAGTAAAATCATACGCCCTGTATTTATCCTTGCTGGGTGTTTTACTCACAAGTACATCCGCTTGTGCTCCAGTTCTCGTAATATATTCGGAATATTCATCTTTTCCGAGTCTGACTCATGATCGGTGAATGCGTTGCGGCACACTGGCCATCTGTTCTTGTGGTATAATCATAATGACCCTATCTAAAGATCCGTAAAAGAAAGAAAACACTCAGTCCATCCGCTTCTTCGCATTAAAAGTCTTTACAACCGCCGCAATCTGTCCAAAGAACCAATTCTGTGACGACTTGTCCTGAATGTAAACGAACTTGTCGTGTTCCTTCCCGGCCTTGTGAGCGAACCGAATCCCCGTATCTTCAATCGTTACCCCTTTGACATGTGTGAAGGGCAGGTCCCAGTCCAGTGTCAGCTTTCTTGACCAGAAGGACACAACTCGAGTTGCGGTAAGGAGAACGATGTTGTCCTCTCCGGGGATGTCTTGGAATGATCAGCAATATTCTGGTGACATACAAAGGGGCTGAAGGTCTTACTTATGTGTGCAACATAGAGTTCATTACGGTATGCGCCGTCACTGAGTTCTTTCATGAACCACTGACCGTTTGCGGCCATTGCGTCATAAGGAATCAACACCCCATCTGATGGTGTATGACGAGGCTACCGGAAGTGTCAGGCCCCACGTACCGAGAAGCAGGACGACAACTTACCAGCCGGACGCGTTCTCGGTCGGGTGCATCAAATACGGTGGTAGTATTACGGATGCCTACGGTGGGTGATGTGAATATAGTGACGTTGCTCAAGATAACTACGTACCTTCGCTAACGTTTGAAGCAAGATCGAAGACACCAACCACGGGCTTCGTGACGGCACTGCTTGGAAATCGATCGTAAGTTACACTTATGGCTGGGGTCCCGTGAGGTGATCACGAACCCTACTAATCCCTTCCCAACACCTTTGAAGAATCCGACGGCACCGCCTCTCTCTGCCCCTTCGATGGGCTTCATCTTTACGGTTTATCGGCATCTCCGTGGCAACGAATGGAAATAAGGACGTACAATGACACCCTCGAAACCACTGGCAACACTCGTGGCGAAAGCCTCCGCTCCAGAAGCCACACCATATCTTCCACAAATCAGGCGCGCCCTGACTCGACGAAAGATAGACTTACATTGCATGCCTTGGCTTGTTCCTTCTCTGGGTCATGCGGCGTCTGTTCTGGTATTCCTCATCCAAGGTGGCGGCCGAAAGTCCTTTGCCGACACTGCTTGTGAACTTGGTGAAACTGTCCGAGAAGCCAAACACGGTCTTCTTCACGAAACTCGCCGCTCCCTAGAGGGTGCTTAGGTCGCAACGAGAGCCCGAGCCATGAAGAGACCTACCTTGGCGATACCAATACCAAGTTCCCTGTTGCCATGGACGACAACACCGTTGAACGGTTCGTAGAAGATGTCTGCGACACCAGAACTGACGTTTGTGAACAACCCAACAGGATTGCCGATGAAATCTGCCGACCCGAGGATACGGTAGAGTTGGCGAAGGACTTCCTGTTTGTAGTGGTACATAATACGCGCTTGCAAATCGGGTGTAGTCAAACGCATATCCTTGATAGCCAGTGAATTCATCTCCAGTGGAGCATCGTTGACATTGCCGATGGCCATTGCCACGGCGTTGAGGAAGACGGCGAGAGGATTCCTCAAGTTCAGCCTAACAACTGTTAGCCATGTTCACGATATATTCAGATGGTGGACCATACTTTTCCTCAGCACTGATCCGCTCCGTCCGCATAAAAGAAAGTTGCAATCTGATCGGTTGGAGTTCAAGAACTTCGAAGTAGAGATGTTGACCAGGGGCAGTTTCCTTTGGCTCAGGAATATCGGTGGGGTGCTCGATCAGAACACTAATGCGATGTCAATATCTCCCAGTGGGTTCATAGGAGAACGACGAACTCTACGACTTGCGCGTTCCAGGAAGCGCCTTGGATCTTCGTCAGGTCGTACAAAGATAACAGGAAGTCCTCATCGGTTTCGATGGTCAAAGCTTGTAGTAAGATCGAACAGTACTTGATGAACAATACGCCGTGAGCTAGATGACACTCGTTAGTAGCTCGTTCTTTGAGGCGGTGTGGGTTGGCCCACCTTGGTCGTTCAACCATATCACCGAGGCTTGAATCGTGGGCGGTGCTGCAACAGCAGAAGCCTCCTTAGGAATAGGAGTTGGTTGGAGGAGCACAGGGTAGATGGCGTCATGAAGTTGATTGTCGATCTGAAGAGTGCCGAAGGAGAGGTTCACAGTTTGTGCCACGGGGCTACTTGAGTACTCAAACTTGAGTGAGTTCATGGACAGATAGACCACTTCCAGCATCTTCCTATTCATAAGAGACAACCCGATTCCCTCTAATTCAAGAGTGAACATGAGCGTTGGGGGGACCTCTTCGGTGACTGCTTCGAACGCGTCTTGGCTACTAGTCTGTGTGTCTTGACGTGCAATTGAAACGGAGCCTCTGTGACGGGGACGATATACACTCGATTCCTGGTTGTAGTTCGTGATCTGTAGGATCTGGGTTTGGCCATCGGCTCGAACATCCAAAGAAACTGCCCTTTGCCCGGAGCGATCCTATCAGGAAACGGTCAGGGTGACACCGCAGAGATCTTATTCGAACATACGTTGAATCTGAATGGCATTAGGTTACCGATCTCCAAAATATCCACCGGGCGCCTCCATCCGTTGATCATGAGGAGGATCTTCTTCTCCCTGGCAGCTGGGTAGTCCCAAGCATAGTCCATGGCGCTCTTAGGAACCAACGTGTACGAGGGATTGGCTTTCTGGTGTCCGGCCGGGTTTGTCTCGGAGTGGGCAGAATCCTGCAGGAGCTTAGCACTTCGGCAATCAAGTGAACCGTTAAGGTCGTACCATTTGAGCAAGGTCGACGACATAATCGCTTTCGTTCTCAATCTTGAATGGCCAACGGTCTCCGGCGTCTTGAAGGTAGATGAAGAATGTCGAAGCATCAATCTTGATATCTACCCGCACTAGCGTACTTGCGTGCTCTGATGAAGGCAATCGGACATGGACGATGCCAATGTCTTCCATGTTAATGGCGGGAGACCTAGAATGTGTGAATTGCCAACTCGTCTGAATTGAGCTGTTCCTCGTACCATCTGGCGTTGAGACCTGGGTATGCCAGAGTCAAGAGTTTCTCGTCACTGGACCTCATGAAGTGCATGAAAGACTTCTCTCCTGGAGCGACGGTTCCGCGAGCAGCGCCCCCGTGTTCTCGGAATGTGATATCGGTATTGATTCGGTTGACCAAAATGAACCTCGGGTTCAAGGTTATCACTTTTGTCAGCTTGTACTTTCCGAGAGCCTCTGCCCACGATAAGCCGATGTGGATCTCCTCCATTTTTTGCGTGCTTGACGCAATCGATAAATTTGCATCAGCAGCTGGAGCCTCAAGACTGACAACCTGCTTAAAAGTTACAAGGGGCCACGATGATTAGAGGGGTGTGCGAACCTTTGACCAGGTCGAGTCCCCGATCTTGAACAGGAACTCCTTTCCATCCTGTGGGTGAGAGGCCACTGTCTCTTGTGTTAGCGACTACTCTTAAGCCATAAAGTGTATGCCTACGATATGGAGCAGGGGTAGACAAAATATTTGGATTCGTCTCTCCGGGGATATCCTGACCGCTCCCAGGGCGGTTGGAACGCGTCGACCGAATGCGGAAGGGCAGCCCGGTTTTGTTCACAACCACGTACGGACTGTATATCTGTACTTTGAACGCTCCTCCAGAGTCCGGGAAACGCCTATCTAACTGTCAGTGTATGGATAGGTCGAAGGAAAATTCGAGATTACACGTAGTTCAGCCCCAGTTGCAGCTTGCCGCCCTTCTTATCCCCGATCTGAAGCCGGCTTTCTACATCGAAGTCGGAATGGCCATCGGTGTTGATGATAGCGAAATCGCTGGGTTGGTAGACTAACGGTGCCGATCAGCGGTATCACCCCCAAAGTAAAGTGTTCTAGCGTACCCGTGTCCTGAATCGTTACGTTCAAGAGAACGAGGTGAGCAAGCTCGACGGAGTGAACAGGCATTATCCCGCCATTACGAAGGTAGCTCTTCCATTGTTGGTCGGTATTCTTGTCGTAGATACGGTATTGGATGTCATAAGGGAGCAGATTTTCCAGCTCGATCGGCGCGCGAAGCCTAAGGCTTAGCTTGGGATATTTCCTCCTAGTTACCGCTCAGCCATGCTGGTACGAGCAAAACTACAGAGGTACTGACCGTAGGGTGATGTCATTTGCGTCAACTTGCACGGAAGCATGAAAACGGAAGGCCGACTCGTGCTCGTCTGAATGTGGGCATTTGACGGTGAATATCTTCCGCTGGGGCAGATCTTCGTAACGGATCGCGTTTGACCACCTGTAACCGAAGCCCTCTGGAAGTGTTGAATGAGCGCTTAGCGTCTAATAAAACCAGCAATCCGCAGCTTGGCTTACGATCTGGTTGAATTCGGATCCTGTTATGACCGACCGCCTCAATTGGCAAAGCGTAGTCCTGCCCAGGGGCTGTAAACACCGTCAGAGATACAGCACTTCACTAAAATCACGGGGAGATCTGCACACCAATCTTCTCCAAAGAATATACCGGCCGTCCGTTGTCATCCACCAAGGTGAGTTCAATGGGATAGAGGGTCAAGTTCTCGACTTTGTAAGTAGAACGAAGCGTGACGAGTTTTACGTTGTCCTGGACCTTGACTTCGCAAAGCAAACGTTGGGCGGAGTCGCCTGATCGAGGACGAAGGGCGAAACAAAACTCCCCCTCGCGATCCACTGGGACGCTACGCAGCTGCTCCCAATTTTGTTCGACGAACTGGACGCTGATGCTATGGTTCCCAGCAGATGTGACATGCTGCATGATGTGCGTGAGGGAATATTCTCATACTCTCATTTAGGGGAAATCCTACCTCTCGCATAGTCTTCCAGTCGTCAAATCTCCAGTCGATGACTTCGTTGTTCTGAATTCTCGTTGGGGCCACTTCTTGTATATTGACACCTTCTGCTTCGCCCCAAATGTTGATGGGGGACCCTGTACGGTTCCTGATCCGGTATGGGGCGTAGCTGCCTCGGGCCAGAGACAGCACCTCATCTTTCTCCCTCGACCAGTGACTAAACACCGGCAGCGCGAGTTCGATAAGAGTTGTACTGATGTTCAAGTCCAGACGCTCTCTGGAGAAGACGGTGAGCTGCGTTCCACCAATATCCTTTTCACGTGAAACCTAATATGGGTGAGCAAACGTAGCTCAACGGGCAATGCGGGGAGCTTACCATGGTGGAGAAAGTCCACGGGTCAATGACTATAAGGTAGATTAGCAATTGGCGTGTGTGCGGGTAGTGAGAACATACAAGGCTCCCAGTGCGAATTTGTCAGATTCCAGTAGCCTATATGTGTCGCAAGTGTAGTCGTCGCGTGTAACTGTGGCGGGTACCGTCAGCACGAAATCCCAGTATAAGGAAGCTGGATAACGAACATCACTGGACCAATCTCTAACGTTAACATTGAATGGCTTGATCTTCAAGTGCAACATCGGCTGCTCATCTACATCTCCAATGAGTACAACCCTCAGTCCTTCGAATGTAGCTTTGAGCTGATTCATACGTCAACGGTGTCCCAGAGAAGATGGTGTGAACCCTTACTTGTTCTTTTGACGTGATAACATTAGCACTCGCGATGGGATGAGAAGCCGCCCTCGTAGTTACTGCGGCCCCGCTGGATTTTGCCGTTACAGAATCGGACGCCGATTTGGCACCCGACTCCGGTTTCTGCGCTCTTGCGTTAGCCGTATTACCGTACATCTCGACAGCCTTATTAGTGATGTTCATGATTAGATTGATGTCGTGGTATGACGCTCGGAACACGATTGGCTTCGCGCCGACCTCAATGCTCGTCAATTGTTGGGAAGTAGTGGAGCGGCTGTCCAAGGAGAACGTCAAGTCAATGTTATCCAAAAACCGAGCAGAGTCAGCGATATTGTTCATGCGCGTCAGCGACATTCCGAGGTCTTCAATGGTCAAAGCGAGAATTCCCTGCACCAAAAATCAGTACGTCCTGGAACAAAAAGACGAGTGGAGGCGCGAGTTTACCTGTTGGGAGAGGAGTAGCTGTCTGACATACAACCGTATAGCTCGTGAGTCGACACTTGTTTCGTCTTCCAAGATGCTAACAACAACATCGTGCAGGTCGAATCGGAACCCAATCCCGCCCCCTTGTTCCGGCGTGTCCAATGCCTGAGTAGCCGCTTGAGTACTCCCAGGTTTAACTTGTGCAGTTGAAGCGGACCCAGGTTGAGGTTGAGGGGGTGGCGTATTGAACGGACTCATCGCGAAATCCAACAGGGCGAACATCGGATCGATGGCAAGGATGAGCTGTGGAGAATCCACGGTGACGATCGCAACCGACGAATTATCGCGACCGCCTGCCGCAGTGTACAAAACCATCACCTGATTCCTGTCGTGACGGGCTGCGGGGACAATCTCCGTGAACTTCGTGTCACATTTTCTGGTGTTGCTCATCGTGAAGGACCTGAGGATGACTTGTGCCTCATATGATCCATTCGAGAGCATCTTCATACGAAGGGAGTTGTTGTTCAGTACGAACCTCGCAATTCCGCAATCACGCGAATTACGTTCCGTCGCGTGCTCGTCATACAGATGTAGTTTCACTGCGCCGATGGTGACAACTAGATCCATCGTCGTCCATGGCTTGGCACCGCTTTCGACAGAAGGAATGATGAGTTCCGGTTGTAGACCGGCAGAGATTTTGGTAGGATCATCTAGGGGTGGGGTGGGGCTCTTGATCGACAACGATTGATCGGCCTGGGTTTCTCCCTGGGGCGCACCCTGCAGGACGCGCGGAATAGCTCGAGATAGCCCGATGAGCACTTTATACTGATTTTGGGTCAAGTGCAGCTTCACATCGGATATTGAAACCGCGATCTATCGCAACGACATTAGATAACGTATTCCGCCCGGCGAAGGAGTCACCAACCTGCGAATCAGGGCGGTTGAAATCGACGCTCCTGTCGATACCAGTCGTCTGCTCGATCTCCGCAAAGATGTCGATATCATCAATAATCTTTAACGTCGAAGGTCCATCAGCCGCGTTGAAGTCAGAAGTGAGCTGTATCCCGGTCAACCCGGCGGTAATGATACTTGAAGGGCCGTCAAACGAGTTACTCGCACTCAACTCTCCCAAACGCATCGTGAGCCTGTCTGGAGAGTGCGCAGCATCCGAAGGGAAGACAATGATGGGGGTCTTGACAGACACATCGAACTGCATCCTTTCGATTTCCTGTGCCCGTTGGACCGCGGCCTGTGTCGCAGCATCATAAACTCCCTTGAGCCTGGCGAGCTTGGCCAGGAATAGGTAGATGTCGTGTAAAGGCTCTTCCAGGAAATTGATTTTGATCGAGCCTGCTGTGAGGTGGACCTTGGACTTGACACCAGTATAGGTTTCATGGTCCGTAGGATCGAATGTTTGGTACGAGAATTCGGCAAAGTCGTTTCCTTCGATCGACAGGATTTGCTTGAATCGTGTGTGAATGGTGTACATCTCCGAATCGTCGATGAGGCTAAGGTTTCCGAGGCGACCGGTCACCAACATTGTGTTGTTGCCCAACAGGACATTGACGTTCGCGGTGGACAGCGATAAGGTACTGAGCATTACACCGTTGTTCATCAAAATCACTGTTATCCAGTGTCAGAGAGGTGCACAAAATGGGCCTATGGACGAAATACCTTGAACACTGGCCAGGTTGACAAGAACCCTGATCTTCTGAGTTGCTTGCTGTTGTCCCACAACGACCACCGGGGCGGCACCCTCGCCTCGGTCTAGCAAAACCTCCCCATCGGCGACTGGAGCGACTTGCTGTTGCTGCTGATTCGGAGCTGGACCCGGAACAAACGTCGTCATTACGAAATCGTATACCGCCAAAACCGGTTCGGGGGCCGCTCTGAATATGAAAGTGGAAATCTTGATGTCCACGCTCTGGTTAATTCCGTCGAATTTGGTGAGGAAGACGGGCGATTCGGGTTGACACCTCTTGTACCGGACAATTAGAAGGTTATCCTGACCCACGGTGTCCGCCGAGGACATGAACTCGATCGTCGGTAGGCCAGGTTGGCAGATGTTCATAGAGACGGACCTAAACCGGAACACCTGATGAGTGCCTCCAGATGAACCTGACAAGAGGCAACAAACCTCAAGTCGATGTCGACACTCATGTCATATTTCGCGAGCGCGAATGCCAGCGAAAACCGCTCGAATGTAACATCTCCGAGGGGTCGTTCGGTACCATCACTGGTCGACCTGAACAGAGCAGCCCTGAGTTTCTGCACATGGAAGTTCAGCTCAAAGGTGTGTTGATGGATCTTGGGGCTCTTTTTTTTCGTTGATTAGTCTACGAAAAAACGACTTGGAGAGAGGAAACTTACGTGGGCATCCCCGCTGGACGCCTCAAAGAACTCTTCATCATTATCCTTTCCTTCCTCCTTCTGGTTATCTACGATCGAAGTTTGATCTTCCACCGTGTACGAGGTCTCCTTAGCTCGGAAAACTCCCGGAAGAGTGAACGTCGGGGGAAGTGGCGATAATGGAAATTCGCTCTTCGGAACCTCGGGAACCTGTGGCTTCTTCGGCGCGTCATCACCAAAGTGAGGTATACAGACGTCAATGAGCCGCATAAGCGAACGATACTTGATGTCGGACATGTTGAGTTGAAGCGTCGGGAGAGTCCCGGAAACCTTGAACCGGGCGAGGTTGTATGCGGTCGGGACTATCGAGTTTTGAATCTCAAAATCCATGTTGATACGCTCTAGAAGGTGTAGGGTATCTCGCTCAGCCGAAGTCAGAGCTTTGCGGCAGGCTTGAATGTCGTCCCCAATGACAAACTGATTCGAAAGTCAACGACATAATGGAAGAGGAAAATAATAAAAAACGGTACCTGAGCCGATTCGAGCCGCAGGAAGAACTTATCATACATCAACGACTCCAATCTCCTGTAATCTTCCTCGCTATACTTCTGGCTCCTCTTGAGGTGGATTTCCCTGATTACCTCTTTGTCTGCAAGGTTGCTCTCGACGGCAATGTGTCCAGCATCGATCAGGAGGTGTTTCCCCTTGGCGGTGGTGATACTGGGACAGCATCAGCGGTAAATTTCGAGAACAAACCTGCCGAAGGGCATACTCTTCTGGAATAATGATAACTGGGGCATTGAGATCCATTTGTACATCGAGGGTCTTGTGCTTTTGTAAGGCGTATTCCAACCCTGCTCGGGTCTCCTTCCTGAGGCCCTCCAAGGTTTGGCTGGCGACATCCTGGAACAGATGGTCAACCGAGATAACGACCCCCAGAAGGCACACCCACCAAGAGAGCCTCGACCGATTCAAGCTGACCAGCTGGCGGCCGGAAAAACTCATAAACCGCTTCGACAATTCCTCGATGGTAAATAATCTCCATGTGCCTCATACGCACCGTCAGTGCGGTGTCAGCTCTCTCATCCAACGGAGCCTTCTCGAATTTTAGGTAGAAGAAAGGATCCTCCGTGTTGACGCTACCTTTCCTTAGTATATCCTGGTTTGTGACGGTCGTGGATGACCCAGCCAATTCCTTTACGTGAACGATCTGGGGATAGAGAGAGTTTTTGTTCGTCCCATCGTAGACTTCGAAGCCTCCCAGAGAGATAGAGGCATCAAACCCCTCCGGCCGCTGGATAAAATTGGCGCGGAAGACATCAAAGACGATGGAAACGATATCCTTGGCTTCGCCGTGAGGGTCGGCCCTCAACCCGAGCGAACCCTTTTTAAGTTTTGACGTCACACGCAGTTTGACCGCATCATTTGGTGTAGAGAAGGACTCGGCCAGCGCGGTCCTCTCGTCGTAATCCAGAACCTCGTACAACTGTTTCCGTTGTTCGTCATTCATCTCACCAGTGGTGAATGGATCGTCGGCTGTCTTTTTGTCGCTCGTGTCTTGTTGTTGAGGACCCCACAGCCAACCGGTCCATCCTCCTCCAGTCTGAGGTTTCTTCTTGTTTTCTTCATCCCGTCTCCTCTTTTCGACAAGCTCTTTGCGGGCTCGTTGACGGGCGATGGAACGGTAGAATCGGATATCATCGTAATCCAGCTTTTTCTCGAGTTCGTAGAGCTTCGCCGTATCCTGCAACCCCACAGTAATGACGTCAGTTGAATCAGAAATCCCCGATCAAAAGTGAGCGGAGCGGAGGAACGGCAGAGAGGTGGGACCGCGGCGTCTCGACCGCTCCCCCGTCGCCCCCGTCCCCCAAGGAGTAACCGAATATACGAGCGTGGATGCGTACCTCAGGAGTCGCAGTTTCTAAGAGCTTCTTTCTGAAGCGCTCCACATACACATTCCTGTCATCCCGCCTGGCCGCAAAATATCCCCACGTCCATCTGCGTTTCTTTTCTTTGACTTCATCCAATATCGCTCGCCCAGCAAATTGCAAAAGCGCAAGGGGCCGATTGGATTCTAGAACCTCCACGGATGGTCGGTATTTCCGATACTGGTAAGGGCCGAGACGTCAATTCAGTGCGCGGGCGGTTGTGGGATGGTCGTGTGTGAAAGTGAAAGTTTGAATGTGATACCGGAAGGGGAACCGTGAAAGAGGGAACGCGAGTAGTTCGACCAATGGGGTAAAGAATTTGGATTTGACCCACCCAGCAAGCGGGGTGATACCGAAGGCATTCATGGAGTGTTAATATTTTTGGGAATAACGGCATCGAGAGGCAATGTTCGTGGAGGTCGAGTCGAATATGATCCAGGTCCAGATCGGGTGGCGACAGATCGGAGTCGCGTGAGATGGAATGGAAAGCGATAAGACAGGTACGTTAAAACGGGAAGAGCGTGGTATCGGTCAGTCCGGACGGCGATAAACAAAAAAAGAAAGTAGAGGCCTACCTGATGCTGTCTTGTGTAGAAATGGTACATGTCCACCAGTGAAATCGCATCACGATACTGGTTATCGTCCAACAAAACGCCGATTTCATCGAATAATAGTTCGATATCGAATCTTGGAACATCTTTGGAGAGGTTGTTGTGCATGACAATCTGGAGTCCCCGAACGAGCACAACGATTCAGTTCATTGGCTCGCGGATGGCACGATTCCCAAAAGAGCGGCTCACACGACCATCTCCAGTAACGGGCTTCAAAATGAATTGGTGATCGGAAGAGTTGGCGTCCTTGGAAATCTGGGGAAAGAGGAGTCAATTATCAAACCGGGGTCGATATCGGAAGGTGATCTCTTGTCAGGAACATGATTATCAAGGGCAGAGAGGGGACCATCAAACCACCAAGACGTCAAACCAGAGGTGTCAGAATTGGGGTCGGGTATACGAACAAAGAGTGGGGACGATAAAAATTATCGGAAGGCGCCCCGGAATGCATTTTCGGAATAGACCAGTATATCGGATATCGTGGAGCCGAAAGACGAATCATGAAACACCCACCAGTCCATTGAATTTCTGGACAGCCTCGACGTACGGTAATCCGGCCATACTTGCCGAGTCGGTGTCAAAATATACGGCGAGCGATTGTAACGAGGCGAGCTAGTGTAGCGCGAAACGCAATAAACACGCAGATAACAGGTTCCATGTGGCACCAGTGAAATGAATTTTAGTCAGTCCACTTCATATCGGTTGACAAGAGATGAAAGAAATTGGGGGACAATTTCGGCGGGCGGGCAAATGGCGAAACCGAGCCCCGTCTACAATCGACGCCCTGGACAATGGTAAATGAACGGAAGGTCGGAACGAACCTTGTGCACGGCTCCCGCAGTGCTGTCGATGAATGTTGGCTTCCAGTCCTCATCGGTCGAAATGGCGGTGAAACCAGCTAGCGTGATGCCTGCTGCGAATGGGTGCTAGAACGGACGCCAATACACCGTTGTCAGACGAGGCGAAAGGAGATGAAGACGATGGATCAAGTGGTTGAGTTAATATCGGTGCACCAACGTAAGAACTCAGAGCCGTTGAAATGGGGGAGGCTTACCCCGGGTACACTAAGTTTATCCTCGTATCGAATATGAACGTTCTTGATCGTCACTTGAAGATTGTTCACGATTTTGGTGATCAGCGAGGCTATGAGACCCTGGGATTTTTGGGAGTCCTCTATAGCATCAGGGAGTACATGAGATCACGAGAGCGGCGGAGACTAGAGATAGGACAATAACGGAGGGGCCGGAATTCATGGTAAGAGAACCTTCTGGGTGATGGGACCACCGGCGGAAAGGACTCATGATCGGGCAGAGAGAAAGAAGAGGACAAACCTGTGACGACCTCGGATTGACTACGCATGTGGAGCAGCTCGGCATTTTCAAGCCGCTCCATCTTTGCGGCATGTGCACGATTGGCCTCGTCTTCTGGATCTTCCTCGCCTTGCGGAGAAGGGGTTACGAGGAGGTAGACATCTTCGATCAGGATTTCCACCGGCTGATTGCCCAAGTTCATCCAATGGAGTGACAGCGTGAATTTTCCGAGGTGGCCTAGTGTCGAAAGGGATTGTATACAAATATCTCGGGGCTGCACGGCCGGAGTGGGTATACATACCTTCGATAACATCTACTGGGAGTCTGAACTTGTCCAAAGCGCCTTTCTTTAGCCGGAGTTTGTGCAGCGTCAGTTGACCTGGTACGGTGCAGCGTGAATCTCAAACTGCGGTATCCGATCCGGAACGAGAGACTCGACTTGTTACCTTGGCCGATACCGTAGTTCACTTGATTCATGTCTAGATTTACGACATAGGGTGCGAGAATGCGGTTGAACAGCTGTGCGATCGCATTTGGGTTAAGCTTTGCGTTTGGGGGCGTTTCGAGCGGGGGTTTTTGTGCGTACAACGTTCAAGACCTCTTTGCCAGGGTCTAGCCACCACATGGTTGTCGGTGGCCGTTAATGTTTGGAGGACGCTGATGAGTGGTCGTGGTTATCACGCAAGCTGCGTTTGGTGGGGTTAGTAGACGCCGGGATGATCGCGCGGTTGGGTCCGGTGACGTCGTGGACTTGGACTTGAGGGCGAGACAGGCCGGAAGAGAATTGGCAGGAGTCATTTGAGACTAGCCGATTCGACCTTGGGATCAAGTCCAGGTCCGGTGTGTGGATTGGAATTGGGCCAAGGGGAAAAATAAACAAGCAAGAGGGGGATAGAGAAGCGAAGTGTCGGGCACTATGTGTAAACTTTACGAAATAGAGCAGGTCACGGTCCCCCGTCGGAACTAGGTTTGTCTGTTTCTTTTCTCCTTCATGCGTTTTGTTTTTGATGAGCGTGAGAGTTTGTCGTCCCACAGGATCACCACGCTTGGAATTCACCCTCTCCCCCGGCCGAGAGCGAGTGAGAGTGAGAGTCGGACACCTGGACTCTATGCTCGTGGCCGATCAGGAAGAGCACATGTTCCGAGTTCGCCCTGTCGACATCTCGTTCACCGTTAGCAGAACTTCTATATA
>Ga0307512_10003761_pt1 | contig 17173 bp, 13 predicted proteins | sample 14_EM_MG_FD_200267 | JGI IMG/M metagenome (GOLD analysis project Ga0307512, IMG submission 200267) | Populus trichocarpa ectomycorrhiza microbial communities from riparian zone in the Pacific Northwest, United States - 14_EM | ecosystem: Host-associated > Plants > Roots > Unclassified | place...
GTGATGCAAGACCTGTGAGCATCTGCTCCATCCATACTATTTCTGACTCTGTTTCTCCAAAGATTACGCCCTCTGCACCAGGATTTCATACATTCCGAAGCCTGTATATCATTATCGGGCTTGATTGGGTTTAGTCTAAAGATATACAGTAACCGCCAGATGACGGTGGATAACGGCCGACATTCCGTCAGTCTTGAGGAAGGACGGAGACGGACGGCCTTGGCGCCGTCCGTCCGTCCTGGAGAAATCTCGGACGGACGGGACGGTTGAGAACACTGTCTACACCCAGTGAAATGGCTTCCAGCCAAGGATGGGAGAGTCCAGGTGGAGCGGCGGCCGCAGCGGTGGCCTCCGTTCCCCCGAGGCGGCACCTCTGTTTACGCTTCGTTCACTGTTTCGTTTCGGTTTTTGCTTTCGTGCCTGTTCTAGCGCTGAAAATGTCTGTATATGATTGAATAAAGCACATACGGGGAAAGAGCGAGTCCACTAGGTAATCGGCCTTTGGTAAAGCTAGTAGCCGAGGCAGCTAGATAGGTCCCAAACCTTATTGTACATCGTAGGATTGATCTCGTATACAGAAAACCATTTACCATCACTTGTAATCTTGAAAGATCTGTTTCTTCAAACGAATTAAATTTTTCTGGGATGTTCGTACAGGGCGCAGACAGTGACAGGAGCGGGGTAGTAGGTGACCACAAATAATCATTGACGATCACTCAAATTAATTTTACTTTATAACACTATGACTTCACAAATTCAGAAGTCAAATCCCATATGCACCGAACCATTTATACGAGTACAGCGTGGAATGCTACTATACTATAAATATTTGTACCAATCGAGTGCAAAACAGACGAACCTAACACGCTCAAACAAAAACACTTTTTGACTTCCCATAGAGAACTTGCTAATATGGAGTCTAGACTGTGTATACCTAGATTGAAGTACCTCCAGACAGGAGCCCCCCAATAACAAGCATTTGTGGTCATCCTCCCAACTGAGAAAACTGCATAACCACATACAAACAATACTGGTCGAGATCCATTCAATCCTTTTAGCAAAGTCGATCATAATCATTCATATTGATCATAGAACATGCACCAGACAAGTTCCTGAGAAGGCGAGTGAAAGTCACGCACCAACGAAGCAAAAACAGCAACAATAGTAATCAGCTGGGACTACAATCTTGCACTAACAGCGCCTAATACCCATAAGGTCAATATTCCGAAGTTGAGGAGTCGACACGATCTTTCTTAGGTTGTGTGAAATTCGCGGTTTCGGTGTAGCTGGTGTACAAAATTCAGGGGGTGGAGAGCCGGATGACAGACATGGTGATGCGCTGCGAACAGACGCAGTTGTCGTTGTGTCCGATTGCAGTTGTGGGGAGGCGGGTACGGAGGGATCAGTGGGGCGCCTCGCTTTAATTTGTCCGGCTTCAGGCAGGCAGGTAGTTTCGAGTTGTTCCATGCATTCCATTTGGTTGAGATCCGGGTTTTGTTTTTGAAACTGAACGAACATTCGTTCCAAACGTTTTGATATAGCAGGGTCCACCAATACGCTGTCTACGCTGGGCTCGTCGGCGATCTGAATGTTGGTATTTTGTACATTATAGAGAGATCCTGATATCTCGTTTGACCGCTCCAACACACTATTCGCATCGATACTGGAGGACCCTGGCGGTGGACTATGGTCTGCGACTGAATGAATCACAGTCGACCGCGATGTCGGGCCTCCAATATTAGCAATCGATGGTTGACCACTCATTGTTAAAAGTAGTTCTGCGACTGACTCATCCTGATTGTTGGTACGAACGGCGTTTTCATTATCAGAAACGGGTGTGGCAGACCGTGTGTGCAGTGCGGATGAAGGATTTGATGTAATAGAGGTTCTCCTTCCTAGCGCCGATGGTGATGACGTTCGGGAATTTTGCGTCCGTCTCTTGCTTGGTGATGTTGCTTCACCATGTGGACCAGGTCTCTTCAGTGGTGATGCTTGTGCTGGTTCAGGCCCGGAACACTCCAGGCCGCGGAATTTACAATGTTCGCACTTCATCGGCCATTCGCCATCAAAGAATATGCACTGAACAACAGTGAGCAATATCGATATCAAAGAAGGGAGAGTAACAAACCCTTTGATGCACTTCTCTACATTTCTTACATTTCAGCCTACTCTGGGGTCTGGGTTTCCAGTCCTTTGGTGCTTCGTCCGAGCAATAGTGCTTTAATTTCTGGCATCGTAGGCAGGGCGAGAGGTCAGGTGCATCGTGATCAATGGTGCACTGATACCATATGAGTTCCCACTCAGCAACTGCAGTGGTAAAAAAAAACTGATACCGCTTTATGATTGTTGGCACAAGACCAACATCGAGGCTCTCGCTTTCGGGTGTGGTGCTCCTCGTCGTTTTCAGGAATTTTCGAACCCATTTGTAAGCTGCTCAAGAAAGGTAACCGATGCACAGCAACAGTGGATGGTATCTGTAATGTCGTGTGGGGCATTTCGTCCATTCTTTATCAATTCACCGAATTAAGGCCGACAGTCGCACAGAGCCCAATTTTGGAAGGTGCTCGTAAGAACTAAGACATATCCAGTTAGACTCAGAAATGCGTATTGGTGTGACTGGATTGCAGCCGGGATTGAAGGATATGCGCTGTCGATTATGTTGCTCAAACATGGCACACTAATCTTTGCGTTTGGCGAATAAGGATGGGACAACTGTGTGCGTGGGGGCGAATGATATACCACATTCGGACTTCCGGGCCAATCGGATAACCTAAATTGGTTGCAGAACACATATCGTTCGTGGTGCGCAATTCATAACACATACACGTACTCTCAGAAACTATGTTACTAAAAGTACCTAATACTTAACAAATAATACCTCACGATTAGGTTACACGTACATGGCCACGTGAACGCCGACACACTTGCACAAAATCCCACATCTTTGGTAGCTTCAGGAGACTGACCATGTATGGCATTAACACATAGCATCAAAAACGATGTACAGATATGATATATCCTACCCATAACAGATACGAATTTAAAACCACCCAAATACATTCCCACCAAACAATCTTGAAACTTCTCGCTTAGGGCGATGCAGATAAAACTGGTAGGCCAACTGGAATTGCTTGCAGGACATACCATAAGCGATTCATCTATTCATCACATCGATAACTATCTCCGGCTAGTGCCTGTTTAAAGATGGGCCTCTTCGATAATGCACTCATATTTCGGAAATCAATGTCGTCGGCTAACAGTTCTTCCTGACTATAGATCATATCGTGCTGAGCGGCATATGTTGGTACAGGGTGTTCTGGAAAGGATTGTATATGGGTATAGTGGTATGGAGGCTGGACGATTTGCCGCGGACTTCGGTGCGAAGATACCTGTGGATGCGAAGTCTGGGGCACATAATGTGCTGGTGCCTGATGATTTAGCGGTGGCAAAGTTTCCGATCCTCCGCTTCCACGCGAAACTAAATTCGAAACTAGGGTCTTGTGAGCCGGTTGGATGGAGCTGAGATGTACCTTGGTGGGGGCTTGGCTTGAAGGTACATCGTCAGCTTTTCGCTTAGATTCTCGGCGATCTGTTTGCCGGGGCTGTGAACATTGTAGATCGTGGACCTTGCATTGCCAACATTTTTCAGGCCACGCTCCATCGTTGAATATGCACTGTATTGACACATTTAGGGAATGTTTGAAGGTGGGGAATCCTGCAAGAAACTGACAGCTTGCTTTCGCTTGCGGCATTCTTCGCATAATTGGTGGTTCAACTTCTCCCTCTGCTTGCTTGATGTTTCGCTTAAGCACGGGCGCTTTTGTCGCTGGCAGCGGTGACAAGGCGATTGAACAGGCGCTTTCTGATCGATAGTACACTAGTTATAATGTCAGCCATTGTGCCCGTGGTCAATAACTGTTAATCCAGGAACAGAAACCTTCTTTCTGTGAATTGAGCACTGATCACACCTAGGCTCTCTGCTTCGGGTGTGATTGTTGTGCTTAGCTTGATTGTTGTGCTTAGCTGTAGTGTGAGTGTTGTTAGAAGATTGACTGTGATGATTAATTTCTAACATTGTACTTTAATCGTGACTGTTGTTGCACACTTAGCCACGGAGGAAGAACATGAGATATAACTATGTGAGCATACCGGCTTGTGCACGCAATCACTAGCGAAATCGCGGAGTCGCGGGATCGCGGGGTCGCGGAGTCGCGAACCAATGAATAAATATTCTATGGCGTGGCTCCATCATTTCATGCGGTATGTTGTCAGAGTTGTTTGGTTGCTGATGTGTTCATCTGAAAGTCCCCACGGACAAATTAGTGGGGCCTAGACAATGGGAATTGCTATATTTATTACAACTCTACCCGTATTTGCCGAATTGACTTCGTGGATTCTTCTTTCTTACACCATCACAGTCGATTTTTTACGAGCCATTGGATGATGGCTACCTACAACTATTCGTAGTGGTGATGCCACGTTTAAAAGAGTTTAGTTAAGCCAACTGAAGAGCGGGAAAGAAGCTGCAGTTGGTGAAAAACAAGACAATTTGCGGAAGAGGATCTGAACGTTCCTAGCAGAAGCTTAAATCACCAAAAGTCGGTGACAGAAAGTTGAACGTCTTTGCGGCTGGGTACTGAGCTATTATTGCCAATCTGACGCTCTCAGTCCTCTCGGCGCTCTTTGTCCGCCTCATTCTGGGAGGATTCCAATGTAGAAGCCGACGTCCCTCAATGCTAATAGCCCTAAGAGCATTATTAATCACTAAATAATCGAAACGTTCTCTTTGTACTGCATAGCTTTTCGTTATAATAGTCTTGCGTTAATTCTCATATTATAATAGACTGCCGCTTCTAGGTCGTTTGCTTTAGACTTTATAGTTTAGCATAGTTATGTTAGTTTACGTATGTAGTTTCGCTGGACACCATTCATGTGAGTGTTACAGTGAAATTTCGGCTCCTCATTTATGTGTCTCAGATGGGCCACATTCCAAATTTAGTGGCAACAGCTGCTGGGTTGCGTGGCTGCTGCTGCAGTCCAAGAATTCCTCATGTACGCTCACTCGCGGAGCTTGGCGTGCGGGGTCGCGGAGTCGCGGGAATCGCGGGGCTTGCGAGCAATGTTACCGGAAAGCCCTTTTCTTCTGGAAGTTCAGTAGCTATTTATAGTGTATGGCTCTGCTCAGAAACATTTGAAAACGATCGTGGGCTCTCCTTCCCAGCCCCTGAGTTATTTAATTCATGCCAGAAAAACTGCATGTTTCATGATTGGTCTCTCAAATGTGTAGGTGTGCTTTGGAAGATCGCATCTTTATTCGCATTGATACGATCTGAAGAGCACTTATAGGAGGTGAGTCTAGATGTTGTAAACTAGACGGCACACACTCTGGCAATACGGGGGTTAACATCACGGGCCTGGTAGTGGAATGGGTGGTTAAAGGCTCACGAGGACAAACTAGCACTGTATAATGCAGAGGTATAAAGGCCAGTTACAAGGGTAGCATCCATAATTTGTACGTGGCAAGGTCCTTGTGACTCAGTACCAAAGTTCGAAGTGAAGAAAAACACCGGCCATAACGGTCAAACGGTTGTACAACTCGCAAAAAAGAAAAAACAGTCAACCGCAAACATAGAGCTGGGTACAATAACCTATCATCTAGCTTCAACGTTATCGGAGAGAGCGAAGTCACCTTCATTTCGTCTCACTCAGAGCCAATGAGCCCTGCCTACGTCACTTACACTCTCTTATCTCTCCAGCAGTCACCAAAATTTATTGTGTAAATTCATATCAAGATAAAGTATCAGAGCTGGCCTCTACTAATGATCAGCTGGAGGTTGGTTTCGTGCGTCAACTCGAAACGTCTCCGCCCAGCTCTCTTATCCGTTTTTTTTACGTCACTTGCGCCAGTTTGTACGTTTGAGGTTTCGTAGGGCAACATCATCTGGGGGATATCAGCCGTTGTAATGGAGTTGTTGTTATGGTACGTAGGGGACAACCGTGTGTAGATTATATGATACAGTGAAGAGAAGGAGAGAAGGAGAGAAGGAGAAAGACTTGATTTATATACAGAGAATAATGAGGGAAAACTTTGATGCTTCGCTACTCGCCACTCTAAGTCACTTGCCTCCACCGGATATGTAACAGGAGTGTTTTGACGATCCGAGAGTGACCAATAATGATGGAGATCATCAAGATTAGATTAAAACCAACCCTAACAACGAACTTCCAACTATCCGCACACCCTAATCCCTCGGATTAATGATTCATGGAGGAGAGTTGTAATGGAGTTGAATTGTTTGACTTATTGTGGTCGTAGTTGTTAGAGTTGACAAGGCTGGGTTATGTTTCACTTCTAGAAGCACAGAGGCAGTGAAAAACTCGTTCTGCACGTCCATTCAGTTCCTGCTTTGAATTTTTGCTGCTTGTGTCTCACCTGCGAACCGGATGGAACACCGAAAATGCCATGTTGCACATTGCATATATGTATATGGATTTAAAGAAGGCCTGAAAGAAGAGTATTGTAGGGCCTCAGCTGCGCTCGGCCCTAGCCTCCCTGAGCGTTCGAAATTCTAGGCAGGTTCATGGGCTTAGGCCTTAACGGGCAGTAGTGTTTCTATGATTTTCGGTTGGGTTCTATTCTATTTATTGATCCCTACGATATTGATCTTACACTGGTATAAGTTTTTTTTAGATCACTCTTATCTACCCACTTATAAAGTATTGCTCCTGATTAAATTAAAGTGCCCGGAACGGTAGCATACAGCCAGAAAATAGAAATCAAAGGAAGTCTGAATAATTATTGATTTTTGCATGGGGGCTAGTGGATACTAGATAAGGAAATAAAATACCACCCACCTAACCATAAGCGTACATTATTAGTACTTTAGATACGGTAATTCAGATTTCGTAAATTCGAAAGTGATCCCCATTCTCTACATCAGAAGCTCCAATACGAGCATTGGTGCTGGAATATACCACGGTTACATATTGCCAAAAGGCAGTGTTGAAGATGGCGGAGCTTTTCACCTCTCATATGAACAAGCCGCTAAGCTCCTTGGCTTGGTTCGAACTCTGAAGTTATTAGCCGTTTTGTGGAGCCAGTGCAATCACTGCTTTCCCTCATAGGCGCCACGTAGTTAGGTACTCGAGTACATTCCGTTCTTCAGCCTTCGCTCAGCTTTCCACATCCTATACTTACCCCCCCAAACTATTCCTCACCATCTCTCGATTGTACCACCTTCAGTAACGAGAGTCATTCCACACAATAACACCTAAGCCGGGTATGATTCTCTCCCACATCTTCGCTCATGTCTTTGATATTTGCTAACATCCTGAAGTATCTTGATCAAATAGTTTCCGTCATCCAACGCATCATGGAGCCCGTTAGCTTCATTGTCGGCCTCACAGGCTTATTCTCCGCTGCCGTTACGATTATTGAACGAACATCCGCCGGCAAATCATACGGCGAAGAGAGCGCAACATTCATTTCCAAGATCGAAGCAGAGCGATTACGGCTGTCTTTGTGGGGCGAGGCAGTGGGTTTAGCCGGAGGTGGGGAGCTCCACGAAAGGCTACGAAATCCGCTGGTTTACAAAAGCGTCGTCGAGTTATTCGCGTGGGCGGTTCATTTCTTCGAAGATTCGGAACGTCATAGTGCTAGGCATCTACGAGCGCCCATAGTACAACAAGATGACTTACGACTTAGCCATCGAGCGACCATACGCCACTCGGTGGTGAAGCTACAGAAACGAGCGCCGACGTGGACGAAGATTAAGTGGGCATTCTCGGGGCAGAAGAAGTCGGAGAATTTGCTAAAGGAGCTGGGATGGTTTATCAATGAGCTGGAGGCTCTCGTTCCAACACCAACTACATGGTCATCACCGGGAGACCAAGATAAACTCAAACACCACCTTGATGCACCTCAACTTTCACTCTTCACTCCGACGCCGGCTACAAATAGTTTGCGTTTGCGCGGACGTCAAGTTGCTCCATTTGAAACCTCGGGTAGGTATTACCGGTTCTCACAGATGAGGGCGCAGCGATCGATGGTAAAACAGAAAATCCATCAAAGAGCACGCAAGGAGTCACGCAAGAAGTCGCTGGAAGTCAAAGCACTTGCAAGGTAATATTTATCCTAACTACATTATACTGGGTTTTAACATTATCGTGCAGAAAACAGGCCGATATGCTCAAGTACAACTTTTGCTATTATGCTGGCCTCGGCGGCACTGCTGGAACAATTTTTTTTTTAGGGGGGCGTAGAGCTTAAATATCTGCAAGTTCACCTCAGCGATGTTTCACTTCACCACCAATGTATATAATCACCAATTGGATTTAATGACTAGAGTTGGTGTGTGTCCTTAGGCAGAGTGTAAATAAATTTCAATTGGATTAGGAGTTGCGGGGCTCCCGGTGGGATCTTTGGTGTGACCACATATCTGCAAGGCAGCAACATTCTTTGCACGCCTCGTCGCCGACGGCAACACATCATCCGCCCCGTCGCAGATGTTCACTTTGCTTTATTTCATTCAGGATGCATACCGCCAACAATGGTCAGGCAACGCAGCAAGGCAACCGTGCCGTAGAGAATGCCACCTACAATTCAGACTTGCATTGAGGCCTCAGAAGTTGCCTTTGACCCATGTGCACAACTTAGCGGATAATTCCCATGTGACCTAGAGTGATGCGATAACCGATGTATGTACGGGTAAAACTTGTGCCGACACTCATTCACATGACAATAAGACAAAGTAAGTACGGAACAGTCCTGATCGCGCTTGAAGGTTTAAGAACCGTAGCCGCCTATCGCAGAACTTTATCAGATACTTTTCCTACCCCCACATCAATCATGCAGCTTAAGAGTCAAAAGTTTAGCCTCCGGTGGGATTCGAACCCACGGCCTTAAGATACAAGGTCTCTTATGTGTCTTGCAAAGATAAGTCCTGGCCGACAAAACTGAATCCTACTTTGTTAGCGGGTAGCATTTATCTACAAAACCCATCAAATACTACATGGACCCAAATACTTCGGCCCCGCGCCGCTCAGTCTCACGTTGCGTTATGAAGTAATATTTGTTTAACTGTAGATGTCGGGAATTGCAGAAGACCTACAGCTATCGAGGAGCAGCATCCTATTCAATTGAATCGGTTGTCCTTGGGACCTTTGATGATTTTATTCGTCTGAGGCAATTAAATGTAACAAAGCAATTCGGTGGTGCTGGGTTAGGGGTCGCTCTGGGTAATGCCTGAAGATTAGATCTAGGCAGCATATCACCGATCGGTTGTCCGTAGCCGAACTAAATTTGATAAAAATGTTGCCTTCGGTGGGATTTGAACCCACGTCTTGAGATCTGCGAAAAGCGACCCGGGAATCATGCCTAGCTGGCGCTGCGCGTTGCAACCAGTAAGCATCGCGCTACGGACACCCGGTTCCAAATTTCTCCCACGCTCTACCACTGAGCTACGAAAGCTTTTGTTAGCAGAATGAAAACGTAGACAAGTAGGAAACATACAATAGCCGCCCGCGGCGAAGAATGTTGGAGGCTCAAAATCGGAAACACTATTGGTTGTAATCCCGAAATTTATGAGTCGGGTGTACGCAGTGGCTCATGTGCATATCATACCTTCCTAAGATGTGTTCAAGAGAATAGCTGCAAAATTGTTGGCTACCTGCGAGCAAAAATTCACGGGCGGGGGAGGTGTAAAAAATTGCCCCCGGTAGGATTCGGACCCACGACCCTGAGATTTTGTGTTTTGTTTTGGGCGTTTAGAACTGGCACTGTGAGGAAACCAGGCTTCGCGCTTTTGACAGGTTTTTGAATGCATTTCTCTCATGCTCTACCACTGAGCTACGGAGGCGTCTGATACTATGCGCCATGGTTTCAGCGTTATGTAGGTTTGGTCACAGTGCCTGTGTGACGTATGTTGCCTCCACTCACCTACTGCGTACGGCTCGCCGGTTGTGAACAACACTCCAGCCGCTAGTCCACTCTCACTTTCACCATTATGATTCGTCAAGCCTTGCCTCTATGCCGCGTGCTCTCTGAACTGACCCCGGTAAAATGATGCGGTAAAACTATCCAAAACGAGCAGTATGGATAGGAAATCCTTCAGAACAGGACTTCTAAGGACCATACATACCTATATAGCGGGGATACCAGTTGACATCTGCTTTGAGCTGACACTTTCATTGAAAGCAAATATGGGGTGTGGATGATACATAGCCGTTGTATGCCGTGATTGGATAACAATGTGCCGACAAAACCGGGCCCCACGCAGGGCCTTGTGCTCAGGGCACTTAAGGCACGATGATATCTCCATATATCTTGTGAACGAGCTCCAGTTCATAACCAGCAAGCAGTAGCGAAATTATTTTATCCTCGAAGCGGAAGCTGTCTCTGTAGTACGTAGTATTAGAGTTTAGAACACGTGCAAATCAAGAAGCGACACAACACCCAGCACTTACACTTGCCTACAGTCGGCTTCTATGGAGGGAGATGACTGCCGGAGTTGAAGCAACAGGATGCCATCAATTTTTGATTAGTTGCGGGCGGACGTATACACGTATATCTTCCTAAAATTGTCGCCGGTGACGCTGTTTATGGAAACGGTGGTTGTGCTAGATATGTGTGGAATTGAATCACTTCATTGATGCACTGAAACTCGTAGTTAGAACACTCTGAGCGTGCCCGAGATATTGAGGGTAAAAATATCAGTCCTCGGAATTAAAGATATTGTATTGACAGAAGCCTTTTCCAGGCGGCGGCATAATAATCGAATATATTTACATGTCGTTCTTCCCATTTTTTTCTGAAAAGACGACAGTAAACGTACCGTTCTTTACTACGTGAACCCTAAAGTAATGATTATTAACGAAGTGTCCTTGCTTAATGTCTATCATAGTTTGTAAGTAAAGACCTAGACTTCCACTCGCCCACCAACCAATCATGGCCTGCCAGATTATTTCCCAGCAGTACCGGCAGGGATCTAAACTGTCTGGGGCGACTACAATATTTCGGGGGTCAGACTTCGCCGTCCCGCTTTGGGCATCAATTAGATGGCCTCATCGAAGGGGGCTGAGTTCTACAGTCGTGGGTCCCCGTATGGGTACCTATAAGGGCCCGTCGCCAACCGACGGTAGGAACCTCACCGGAGTGGGCCGTAAATCAGGTAGTGGTTCTAAACCTTGCCATATTTCGTGCTGGGCATGAGCGTTGTTATAGTGTGCGTAACGTTTTGTGCCCAATGGGGTACAAGAGGCGAATCATATCTTCCGCTATGCACATTAGCTCAGTAACAATGCACTCAACTGCAGTTTTATTGGCAGGCGCCGAATACTTAAACATTTATAGTCTAGTCACGGACAAGGTCTTGCCCGGATGGGATGGACTATTAGGATGCTTGCCGACTAATGGGACCGAAGGGCAGGAAACTGGTAGATGTACTTTACCGAGCATTGAGCGTCGGACGGGGTCTTTTATTTCAACTGTTTGTTTACGAACCTGGCGTGATTACAGAACAATAGTATTCAAGCGTTGTTCGAATGAGGTTCAAATCTTAATAACAGTTGAAATTTTTTCAGCAGTGAATGTCTCAGACTTAGGAATACGAGCTGAAAATAATGTTTGTAAATTCGAGCCAAAATAGGCGAGATAGCAATACCGATTTTTAACGGGTCACTAGGCATCACTCACATCGACTTCTGTTTTTATGATTATTCCACTTGGACACTCACCTGACTACGATTATAGAACCTACTGGATAGCTACTATTTTCTTGCTACGCTTGAAGCTTAATGTACTATATCGTATATATGTAAACGGAGACATCGATACAGACAGAAATGCCAGTGCATTTCCGAAGGGGACCATCGCCGCCTCCAGCCGTGTATTATAACCATTCAACCGGTGTGCACCCCCGCAGTTCCACATTAACCTTCAGTTCTGCCCACAAAGTTGGTCATCATCAGGTTCAGACTATCGTAATGGCTCTCTATTCCTCACCAACTCGTAATTCCTAAGCAGGCGCTGTTAATTAAGCATAGAGCCTCCGATAAACCCAAACCCACAGCCTTGAGATAATCAGTCGTCACCAATATCCTTTCTGAACTCATCGAAACACATAGTAACAAACAGGCATTACGCCACGGATGTTTTTAAGATTCTATCACGCTCTACCACTGAGCTTCGTGCAACTAGAACCATAGATACGAACTGTAATATCCAGGAATTGGGCCTTATTTTACAACCAGTTTACAGAACTGCGGATAAGGGGTATGGAGCATGAACTGAAGCCCTCCAAAGGATGTCAATCCCATACCCCCGAGGGCTCTTCATTTGCACGAAGTAAACGTCTCGGGAATGCTGGGTTAGGGGTGTCACCACCATCTCTCGGCACAATTGACTTATTCACCGGTAGCAAAGTACTGTCTTACCGTTGGCAAGTAGTTGTGACGGAAAGATGCTAAAAAGATTGAAGGTGAGACTAGAAACCAGAGGTGATGATACCTGTTGCCTACTAGGAACGGGAGCGGAAATCTCCGCTTAACATCCAGCTCTGCTTCCGCAGCAGTTTTGGGGCGGGAATGGTGAGCCTATCTTTGACCGCCGTATCACAAATAAAAATCAAACCATCGGCAGGATTTGAATGCTGTTAGGCTAGTTCCATGTTTGACTGGCCACTGCACGTAGCGTCTAATAGGCGTCTCGTTACGGACCTCTAATATCTCGTGCTCTATCATTGAGCTTCTCTTCTGACTAGAAAATAGAAATGCACAGTAGCCGCCAAGTTTGAGGCTCAATATCGAAAGTATGATTGGCTAGTCGCCTGACCCTCCACCCTCTAACTTATTCTGTACATAACTCACATGCGATGGGGTAATAAAACAAAATCGTCGGCTACTAGTGTAGTATACAAAACTCACTGGCAACGTATTGCGCAAAAGTTTTGCCTCCGGTGGGATTCGGACCCACGACCTTGAGAATGGGAAAGTTATGGTGGCGTTGAGGAGAACTGGAAACTGTGAGGCAACCAGACACCGCGCTTGCATGGGTTTTTACATTTCCCTCACGCTCTACCACTGAGCCACGGAAGCATCTGTCGTAAGGAGACAGGGTGTCGAGGTTATGTAGATTCGCACTGCATGAGTGACGTATGTTGTGTCCACCTTCCCATTCCGTACGGCTCGCTGGCTGTGCACGCTATCTAGCCGCCAGCAAAACCCCCACCGCACTTTAAGAGAACAGGACTTCCAATCAATTTGTTTGGCACATTTGTGGATTAAGATATGATTGGACGACAGTTTCTGGTATAAACTATTTAAGGTATAAATGTACTACTATACTTGTACTGTACATAGCAACTTGCTCATAGGGTTAACGAGGGTCCTCCGCCGGGTCGAACTACGAAAAAGTGGGGCTGATTTGAAGCATCCCGCGTGGACCAAAAATATGATACCTTATTGTACCCCTTTTAATTCGCTATATTCACGCCCGCCACATGCAGCCTGCTTATGACTCTGCTGACTTAATTCGCCGATGTCCAATCCAACGCCTCATAAGCTGCGTTGCAACCCACTGATGGATATCCTCGTCGTATGTCTCATCATTTAGAAATGTTGAGCTAAATACTTTGCACTTCACACTTAAACCACACCATTCCTACGTTCTTCATTGACTGACGCTTGACCCATCCACCAGCCACCGCCTAATTGGAGATAGGCTTCTGGAATCGAAAGAAGGCGACTAAGCCAGCAGATAGATCCCAAACCAGGAAAACAGATCAGCCGCAAAATGAGCAGCAAGAGCAGAGCCAAGAGGTCGCCATAATTTCAATGCCTGAAGGCTCTGAACAGCAGCTGATCTAGATTTCGATAGTTGCTAGTAGAAAGAGATGGTCTTTTCACCTTCGAAGACACTCCAGCAATAGATTACGAAGTCGAGCAAGCATTCTTCCAAATTATACTTCACTGTCATCTAATAGACAATGTTAGCATTGTTGCAGTTCATGGACTACGTGGGCATTGGAAGCACACATGGACAAGCGCCAATGGGAAACTTTGGCTGCGTGATTTTCTCCCTGCGCAACTACCTAATGCTAGAATTATGTCTTTTGGCTATAATTGGGACATAGCTTTTACCTCAGCCGCCACAGATATCGAAGCTGTTGCCACAATACTACTCGATAGACTGGATGGAGAACGGAAACTTTAAGGAGAAGAAAAGACCTATCGTATTCATATCGCATAGTCTCGGCGGAATCGTTGTGAAGAAAGCATGTCTTATACTCTTTTAACCTCCACGCCAACCTTTCCCCCCAAAAATCATCCCAAATCGTAGACGCATTCTAAAAAACCAAGGCTATGATTATTGCCCACAAAAGATCCAGTTTGTGCAGCTAAATGCTTGATAGTGTGCGTGGATCGGCTTTCTTCGGAGTGCCTCACAGAGGCGCTGATCTTGCCTTTTGGCTCAATTTTGCGGCCAACCTTGTCAAAGTTCCATCATTTGGTGGTACAAATACAACCTTTGTTGCCGTACTGCAGAGTAGCTCTCGGACATTTGCCGATATATCGCAGCACTTTATCGAACGCGGTGCTTGCCTTGAGATCCGAACATTTTATGAAACTATGAAGACTTGCAATCAGCTAGTATGTGCAAGAGACCGACACTGTCAATAGTTTGGTTGACTAAGCCTCTCTCTCGTAGATCGTGGGCAAAGATTCCGCACGATTAAGACTGCCGAACGAAAGAGCAGTCGGGATCGCTGGCGCCAATCACCAAAATATGTGCACGTTCGGTGACGAAAAGAGCCAGAAGTATAAGCAAGTAGGGGTGGCTGTTGAGCAGCTGGTAAATAGTATTATTGCTCCTACGCTTGCTCCTTCTTTTTCATGTACGTACGGATAGCGCTTTTAGGTTGATATAGTTGGGTCCCCTCCTGGTTCACTCTAACACGCCACAGTACCTACACGGCTCGAGATTCTTGAATGGATACCGATTTCGGCAAACACAGTATTGAAGATATGTCAAAAGTTGTTTTTGATCAAAGTGTCGACACATTCCGATTTGCACATCTTACGGTGGATGAATACTTGACGACTAAGCTCACTGAAGTTGAAAGTCACATTCTGATAGCACAGACATGCCTTTCGCTCTTGTGCTCTCCGGACTATCATCAGAACTATGATCAAACAGTTCGCACTGCGGAAGGGAACTATGCCCGTCGAAATATTTTGTTCTACTCTGCTATTTTCTGGCCATGGCATTCTGCTCACTGCGGACCTTTGAGTCATAGTGACCATGCATTAACAGCTTTCTGGGGGAAAATTGTAGCAAGGTACTGTATGTGGCTGGGCTATTTTCGCTCGGTTGTCCAACTTTCCCCAGAAATCAGAGATCCTTTTTGGCAGAAACTTGCAGGCTTTAGTAACCACTGGTTCAATGGACCGTTAGCGTTACTTTCCATTGTCGAATTAAATCCGCCGCTCGGAGATGCGTTAAAGTCCAGGCCTCATGCACAGAGCCACATCGAGAACCTGATACTCCATTGATACATGTGTGGACATCAACGGCATAAACAAATTCTACTGAACATTAGCGCTAAAGTCCCAGCTGAAAGCTCAAGGGTCTGCCTTCTACTGCACGTTGCAGTTTCGCAGGGTAGCGGATTGATTCCACGATGGCTTGTCGATGGCGGAGCTGCCCTAGACAACAAGGGGTGTACACCGCTACGTCGTGCCTTACTGTAGGGGCATGAGTCATTGTGGGATGTATTTCGCAGTTGCGGCGGCGACGTATCGGCTACAAACGAGTGTAAGATGCCGCTACAATTGGCCTTAGAGTGCGAGAATGGGTTGCTCCCTGTTCAGCTGCTTATTACAAGTGGTGCTGCAGTCTCGACATCCGACCATCAGAGTGTGCTCATCGACCGCGGCGCTGGTGTTATTGTAAAAGGGGTCGATTTGTCACCGCTATACATAACTGCAGGTAGCAGGGACCTTAAGGATGGGCTCCAGTTAGTTCAATTACTCATTGAGAATGGAGCCGCTATATCATGATCAACTCCTGACTGGCATGGACGCACGCCTCTACATCATGCCGTCGAGAGAGGAAATGAGGCTGTTGCACAGATGCTCATGAATTTCGGATCCCACATTTCGGCCAACCGGCTCGGGTATATACAGCTTCATCAGGCCTTAAAGATTGGCCACTAATGGCTGATCCTGTTTCTCCTTGATCGTGGCGTCAATTTCTCGGCGACCGACAAATGTGGGCGGACACCACTAAACACAATATCCTTGTCATATTCCGCTGGTGATTTTGGTGTTACCTCTTGCCCGCAGTACATAATAAATCCAATAACCAGACCTCCGATAAAATCCGGGATAAAATCTCCAAAGACACAATACTAGCCACCACAAAAATGATTTAATGTTACCACTGAGCTCTTTGGAGATGAATTATACAATTTACGGTCGACGGGAATGTCTTCGTAGTGTGACGATATTCCTGGTGGTATGCGAGCTGGGGATGGCGATCTGACAACCATATGTTTTTTTTTTTTTTTTTGTTTTAATCATACTGTATTCACTCTAATTAGAGTATGACAGGACCTTAATAATCCCCTCCGCCTCCGGGTGAGCCGGCTAGATGGCGGAGCTCCCCCCCCGCTACCCTTCGTCCCCGTTGACAAATGAGAGATAAAATGAGAGAAAGACACAAGGAAAGAGAGAAAGAAACAAAGAAAGATCGAACTCCGCTACCGCCCCTGCCGCTCCTGAGCCCCGAGCCCTGAGCCTGCTCCCTGCCGCTACTTCACTTTGGGCGGAAACTTCCCGACTTCAGTGGCCGCCAGGAAGTCCATCACCGCTTGGTCGCACTCTTCTATGGAAAACAGCTCAGAGATCTGCACATGTCAACATCTGCCCGCTTTCCAGCCCGTTGCCTTCCCCACCTCCTTCCACAGTTCTCTCTGGTGATCTCTCCACCGGCTGCAGTGGCGGAAGAGGTGCTCCCTAAAGGAGCTTCACAGCAACCCCTCCTCCGGGGCGCCAATATGCAGAGTAGTCAGGAAAGAGCATGAGCATGGCCGGACAATCGAAGGCATGAGCTGGCCGGCCCCGGGCGAAGAACCAGCGGTCAGGACCACCATACTGGACGACACCGCTGCAGCCA
>Ga0307512_10003762_pt1 | contig 17171 bp, 15 predicted proteins | sample 14_EM_MG_FD_200267 | JGI IMG/M metagenome (GOLD analysis project Ga0307512, IMG submission 200267) | Populus trichocarpa ectomycorrhiza microbial communities from riparian zone in the Pacific Northwest, United States - 14_EM | ecosystem: Host-associated > Plants > Roots > Unclassified | place...
ACAGCCGGGGCTAGAGCCGCGGGGGTTGCCGTGCCGGTCGATGGTCAGCCGGGCGACGGTTTCGTCGGCTTTGCCGTTCCCCGAGTTCCGGTACGACGGCGAGCATCGTCCCCGCCAGTGGACCCTAACCTGCAGTGATGATGTTCCGGGCCCCGCGGCAGTCGCTGACGATTAGGCCGGATCCCGTTCGGGCGCAGGCGCACATCCCGGGCGGGGCTGTGTTGTCGTTACTGGTCGGTCTGCCGGGTGTCGTAGCGGGCTCGCGCCGCGTCGACCTCGTCGGTTTTGTCGACGGCCCAGTCGCGTACCTGGGACAGCAGGCCATACAGACCCTGCCCGAGCGGGGTCAACTCGTAGTCGACACGTACCGGCACAGACGGTGTGACCGTCCGCTTCACCATGCCGTCGCGCTCCAGCATGCGCAGAGTCTGGGTGAGCATCTTCTGGCTGACGCCCGGTATCTCGCGGCTGACGTGGCTGTAACGCATCGGATCGCCGTAGGACCCGAGGGTGCACATCGTCAGGCTGACCCACCGGTTGCTGATCGTCGAGAGCAACGCCACCGCGGGACAGTCATGCATGTACGCCTCGTACGTGCCGGGCTCGACCTGGCGCGCCGACTTCGTCGTGGTGGCCATCATCTCTCCTGCCAGGAGCGCAACGCACTTAAAAGTGCCTACTTACCAATCGATCGTAACCCACCTAGCGTTCGTGGTGTTCGAATCACACGACAGGAAGAACGAAGACCATGCGAGCAGTCGTCTACCGGTCCGTCGGCGCACCAGACGTCATCGAAGTGGCAGACATCGACCTGCCCGAGCCGGGCATGTTCGAGATACGGATCAAGGTCGATGCCGCCGCGCTCAACCCGGCCGATGTGGCGGCCTGGAGCGGTCTGTTTCCGGCTCCCACGCAGGGTAGTCACTTCGGGCTGGGCTGGGACGTGGCAGGCACAGTCGACGCTGTGGGCCCCGGCGCGGCATGGGAGGTCGGTACGCCCGTGATCGCGCTCGTGCAGGGCGCGACCGGTGTCGTGCGGGCCCAGGCCGAGTACACGATTGTGCCCAGTAACGCCCTGGCCCACGCGCCGACCGGGATCGATGCCGTGCACGCGTCCACCATCCCGTTGAACGGCCTGACCGCCGCGCAATCGGTGGAGTTTCTCGGCCTCGGTGAAGGGCAGAGCGTTTTCATTACTGGCGCGGCTGGTGCGGTCGGCGGTTACGCCGTGCAACTGGCCAAGCGACGCAAGCTGACGGTGATCGCCAGCGATTTCGCCGACGACGAGAGCTTCGTCACCAGCGTCCTCGGCGCCGACGCCTTCGTGCCCGCGAGTGACGACCCCGCCGCAGCGGTGCGCCGGCTCTACCCGCAAGGAGTCGACGCCGTGCTGGACACCGCCATGCTGGGCGTCATCGCAGCAGTGAGGGACTACGGAACCTTCGTCACCACCCGCATGGATGCCCTGCCACAGGCGGAGCGCGGCATCCAAGTACGACTGACCCAGGTCTCCCCCGACGCAGCGATGCTCACCACCCTCTCCGACCTGGCCACCTCAGGCGCACTCACCCTTCGGGTCGCCCGGACATACCCACTGGAACAGGCGGCGCAGGCCCACGGACGCCTCGCGGAGGGCGGCCTGCGAGGCCGGCTCGTCCTCACACCCTGACCACTCGGTACAGGCGCAGATCCGGCCGACGAGCTCGGACCTGGCCGCCTGCTTCGACTCAAGCCGACCGGAGCAGGCGGCCATCCCAGGTCCGCCCGGGCGACTCACTGCAGTGCACCCGCGAAAGAAGACAATTCGAAGCGCTCGGTGTCGTCCCCGATGGACGCGAGGATGCAGTGGACCTTGTGGGAGACGCCCTGACGACGCTGCACCTGGGGCCAACGGTGGGCGGCGAACCGGTAGTTGCGGACCGTACTCAGTGCCAGTCCCAGGTCATCCGCATAGGTCCCCAAGGAGAGTGTGATCCGACTCGGAAAGCGCGTACTCGACCGTGGCGGCGTCTCCGGATACATCGTCTGGGTCCACCTCTGCAACCACCGTCGGCCCCACACCGCCTGCGGCGATCAGCCCCCGGCCTCACGCCTCCACGCCGGCGTCGACAACGTCATGACCAACTACCGCTGGCGGCCAGCACTGCCCCGAGGCCTTCTTGCAGATCCTTGACGAAATACTCGGGAACCTCCAGCGACGGGAAATGTCCCCCGGTTTCGGGCAACCTCCATCGGACGATCTGCCGGAACCGCTCCCGCGCCCAGGGGCGCGGATACTTCTCGATGTCGCGGGGATACGTACTGATTGCTGACGGGACGTCGACGCGAAGTTCAGGGTCGAGTGAGTTGTGGCTTTCGTAGTAGATGCGGGCTGACGACGCGCCGGTCCTGGTCAGCCAATACAGGGTGACGTCGTCAAGAACGCTGTCCAGGGACAGTGTCTCGAACGGGCTGTCTTCCGTATCTGTCCACTCAGCGAACTTGTCAAGGATCCAGGCGAGAAGCCCGACTGGTGAGTCGACGAGCGAGTAGCCGATTGTCTGCGGCCGGGTCGCCTGCTGCTTCGCGTACGCCGCGTGGTGGACCCAGAAATTGCGGGTTTCCTCGGTCCATTTGCGCTCGGCCGCCGTCAGCCCGTCCGTACTCAACCCGGGCGGTGACTGCGCGGTCGTTGTATGGATGCCGAGAACGTGCGCCGGGAACCTGCCGCCGAGGACCGTGGTGATCACACCTCCCCAGTCGCCGCCGTGGGCTGCGAACTTGCTGTAGCCGAGCCTTCCCATCAGTTCCACCCAGGCGGCCGCGATCTTTTCGATTCCCCACCCGGTGGTGGCCGGCTTGTCGCTGTAACCAAAGCCTGGCAGCGACGGGACCACGACGTGGAACGCTGGTGCGTCTGCGTCTTTCGGATCTGCCAGCTCGTCTACTACATGGGTGAACTCAGCAATGCTGCCTGGCCAGCCGTGCGTCATGATCAGAGGGGTGGCGTCTGCGCGGGTGGATCGACGGTGCAGGAAGTGGATTCCCAGATCGTCAATGGTCGTGCGGAACTGGCCGATCTGGTTGAGGCGCGTTTCGAACGACCGCCAGTTGTACTCGGTGCGCCAGTAGTTCACGACGTCGACGAGGTCGGCGAGAGGAACGCCCTGATCCCATCGGCGCGGGCCGGGCGCGGCGCGATGGACCGTCTCAGCTTCCGGCAGCCGCGCCGCGGCCAGTCGCGCGCGCAGGTCGTCGAGGTCAGTGTCGGTTGCGTGGGCTTCGAATGCTTGCACGTCGCTGGTTCGACGGTTCATGAGATGCCTCCGCCGAGGTGAGCTGACGTGGTGACGACGCCACGATCGATGGCGGCCGCAGCGTCGGTGACGCACCAGTGCGTGGACATGAGACCTCCTGGTCATCGGTGGAACCGGCTTGGGACCTGTCAGAACCGGCTAAGACGGTTCTAACATGTCTCGATGTCGGCATGCAACCAGCTAAGGTGGTTCCATGAGTGCTCGGTTTCCTGACTTCCGTCTCGGCAAGGTGCTGGCGACCAGCTTCACGGGGACGCTGTCAGAGCGTCATGGCGACGCTGTGGAGCGCATCCCCACGCCGAACCGACTCGTCGACTGGCTGGCGGTGAGTGGCCTCGCCGTCGAGTCCTGCACCAGCGCACAGCTCGAACGCGCTTGGGAGCTGAGGGAATCAATCCACGCCGCCGCGACAGCGGCCGCGCGCCGAGACCCTCTCCCTGCGTCTGCTGTCCAGGTCATCAATGACTGCAGCGCTCAGGGTCGGGCCGCGGCTGTCTTGACGCCCGAGGGCAATCGGCAATGGCGACTCAGCTCGACTTCCTGCGTGGAGGATGCCCTAGGCGTTATCGCCGCCGACGCGATCAGCATCATCGCAGGCGAACGGGACGGAAAATTGGCCTTGTGCGCATCGCCAACCTGCCAAGCAGCCTTCTTCGACACCAGCCAAAGCCGCACCCGCAAATGGTGTGAAATGAACACGTGCGGGAATCGTCAGAAGAAGGCGCGCTTCAATGCCTACAAACACGAAAACCCCGGATCAGCAAAGTAGTCATTGCTCTCGGTGCATCCAGGTGGGCCCCACGTCTGCGGCACACCTGTCGCTTCGGGGGCACTCCAACGGCACCGCTAAGAGCCGTCCGTGGCTTTCGATCAACGTGCTCAGTCAGTACAGCTTCGTGTGAACTGTCCACGACGACGTACGCACTGTGGTCGTCGGCCAATTTCATCATTTCGGGGAGTTCGCAGATATCGCCCCCGCCGGAGAAAATACCGTCGGTGAGGTTCATCTTTGGTCTCCGTCACTTGATCGGTGTCCGGGGGCCGGGACCGTCAGACCGCCCCGGCCGGTGCGAGCGCGATCAGTTGGGCGAGTGTGTTGTCGCCAGACCCAGCTCCTGCAGGAGGAGAGGTCCAGGACGGCGGTTCCGACGAGAACCTCGGGCCGGCCCGGCGAGCGCGTAGATGTGGCGTCTTGGACTGCCCACACTTAAGGGTGCTCCCGCAAAAAACTTGTCAACCAGCTGATCGCAGCGGAACGGGCCGTGTGGGCCGCGTGCGGGCACGACTTCGCACGTGCGAGGAACTGGAGGGTGCTGACCAAGCTCCGACCCGACGTGCGGTGGGCCACCCGGCTCGTCCGGGCGCTGATGATCCTCACCCAGCACGAGATCGCCCGCTGACAGACGACCTTCACCGCAGACACGCGCCGCCGACCGGCACGAGTACTGCGTCACCGCTCACGCCATCCTCGTGACCTGTGCCTTCAGGAAAAACACAGCTCATTCTGGAGGCGGCCCGCCGCTCGTCGCCGAGGGCGTGACAGTCCGGCTGTAGCCCAGGTCAATGAACTCCAGGTCAAGCCTGCCCCGTTGAGGCTCAGGTCGGCCTGTGGTGCGTAGGCACCAGGACACGTGTGTGGCTGGTCCGGGTGCACCAGGGGAAGACGGCGGCGGGGGACGATGCCCGGCGGGGCGCCGGAGGGAAGTGTTGGTGGCGCGTGAATTTCGCGCATTTCCCTTGCCTAGCGGTGTCTGGAGTGATCAAAGGTGGCGACATTTCTTTACCGGATCGGACGGTGGGCCTTCCGGCGGCGCCGGCTGGTGGGTGGTCTGTGGCTGGGTGTCCTGGTGCTGGCCGTCGCGGCCGCCGCCATGGCGCCGGCCGGGGAGGAGGAGGACCTCTCCATGCCCGGCACCGAGTCGCAGAAGGCGTTCGACCTGTTGGACAAGCGCTTCCCGCAGAGCAACTCCCAGGGTGCCGAAGCCCGTTTGGTGTTCCAGGCCCCGGACGGACAGCGGGTGACGGCCAAGGAGAACAGGGCGGCCGTCGAGGACACGCTCGGCTCGCTGGACGGGGGCGATCAGGTCGCGTCGGCCACCGACCCCTATGAGACCGGCGCCGTCAGCGAGGAAGGCACCATCGCCTACTCCACGATCACTTACACCGCGGACGCCGTCGACCTGACTGGGCCGACGAAGAGCGCCCTCGAGGACGCCGCGAGCCAGGCCCGGGACGCGGGGCTGACCGTGGAGATCGGCGGCTCGGCCCTGGAATCCGAGGAGGAACCGGGCGGCACGACGGAGATCATCGGCGTGGCGGTGGCGGCGGTGGTGCTGGTCCTCGCACTCGGGTCGCTGGTCGCGGCCGGACTGTCGCTGCTGACCGCGTTCGTGGGCGTGGCCATCGCCTTCGGCCTGGTCTCCGCGCTGGCCGTGCCGCTGGGCCTGACGTCCACCGTCGCCATCCTGGCGCTGATGCTGGGCCTTGCGGTCGGCATCGACTATGCACTCTTCATCACCTCCCGCTTCCGCGACGAACTCGCCCGGGGCAGCGCGCCGGAGGAGGCCGCCGGCCGGGCGGTGGGCACGGCCGGATCCGCCGTCGTCTTCGCCGGCGCGACCGTCATCATCGCCCTGGTCGGGCTGGGGGTCGTCGGAATCCCCGAACTCACCAAGATGGGCATGGGCGGCGCGGGCGCCGTCGCCCTTGCCGTACTCGTCGCACTGACCCTGGTCCCCGCGCTGTTCGGCTACTTCGGCCGGCGGATACTGTCCCGCACCGCCCGCAAGGCCACCCGGCCGGGAAGCGAGCGCCCGCACCCGGTGCCCGCCGCGGCCGGCCGGCCCGGGCTCAGCACCCGCTGGGCGCGGTTCGTACTGCGCCGGCCGGTGCCCGTGCTGATGATCGCCGGACTCGGTCTCGGCGCCGTCGCCCTACCGGCGCTGAGCCTCGAACTCGGGCTGCCCGGAGACGAGTCCAAGTCGGTGGAGACCACCGAGCGCCGCGCCTACGACCTGCTGTCGGAAGGCTTCGGCCCCGGCTTCAACGGCCCGTTGACCGTGGTCGTGGACACGTCTGTGTCTGCGGACGCGGACCCCCGGGCCACCACGGACCAGGTCGTCAAGACCGTACGGGGAGTGGACGGGGTCGCGTCGGTCGGTGATCCGGTTCTCAGCCGGACCAAGGACACAGCGGTCCTCACCGCCGTCCCGCAAACCGCGCCGAACAGCGGCGAGACCAAGGACCTGGTGCACGCGATCCGGGGCGCGGTCTCCGGAGTCGAGGCCGACACGGGCGCCGTCGTCCTGGTGACCGGCACCACCGCGCTGAACATCGATATTTCCGAAGCCATGTCCGACGCCCTCATCCCCTATCTGACCGTGGTCATCGGCCTGGCGGTGCTCCTGCTGATGGTGGTCTTCCGCTCGGTCCTGGTCCCGGTCAAGGCCGCGCTCGGCTTCCTGCTGTCGGTGGGTGCCGCCTTCGGCGTCCTCGTCGCCGTCTTCCAGTGGGGCTGGGCGGCAGACCTGGTCGGCATCGAGCAGACCGGACCGGTCATGTCGCTGATGCCGATCCTCATCATCGGCATAGTTTTCGGCCTCGCCATGGACTACGAGGTCTTCCTCCTCACCCGGATGCGGGAGGCCTACGTCCATGGCGCCTCCCCCGGCGACGCAATCGTCAACGGCTTCCGGCACAGCGGACGCGTGGTGGCCGCGGCGGCGATCATCATGATCAGCGTGTTCGCCGGATTCATCGGGATGAACAGCCCGACCATCCAGACCATGGGCGTCGGCCTGGCCTCCGCCGTCGCCTTCGACGCCTTCGTGGTCCGGATGGCGATCGCACCCGCGGTCCTGGCACTGATCGGCCACCGGGCCTGGTGGCTGCCCCGTATCCTGAACCGCGTGTTGCCGAACGTGGATATCGAGGGCGAGAAACTGAGCAGGCATGTCCCGGCCTCCACGACCGAGCGGGACGCAGCGGTGCCGCGCCTCCCCGTCGGCCCGCACTGAGGCTGCCATGACGAACACTGGTGGTGGCCCGCGACCACACGGCACGTGGTGGCGAGAGGCAGCGATCACGGCGTCGGCATTCGCGCTCTGTCTGCTCGGTGGCGTGCTGCAGGACGACGGCAGCACGCTGGCACCGCCGCCTGCCGCCGCCTACCTCATCGCCGTGGTGTCCTGTGCCGTGCTGCCGGTACGGCACAGGGCGCCCCTGGCCGCCATGGCGGTCACGACCGCGGCCGGCGTGCTGGTGCCGTACTTGGGCCTCCTGCTGAGCCCGCTCATCGTGGCCCCAGCCGTGATCACCGCCTACTCGCTCACCCGGCGCACCGAACGGCACGCGGCAAGCGCGGTGTTGCTCACCTCCGCCGCGCTGCTGGTCGCCTTCACCCCCGTGTTCGGGGCCCTCTCGTGGAAGGACGCGAGCAGGATGGGAGCGGTGGCGGCGTTCCCGCTGGTGGCCGGCGTACTCGGTCACTCGGCGCACAACCGACGGGCCTATCTGGCGGCCGTGGAGGAGCGGGCCCGGCGGGCCGAGGAGAGCCGGGACACCGAGGCGCGCCGGAGAGTTGGCGAGGAACGGGTGCGCATCGCCCGGGAACTGCACGACCTCGTGGCCCATCAGATCACCCTGGCCAACGCACAGGCCACGGTCGCCGCCCACCTCTTCGACGCCCGCCCGGAGCAGACCCGCAAGAGCCTCAACGAGCTCGTCGCGACCACCGGCGACGCGCTCGACGACCTGCGGGCCACGGTCGGTCTGCTGCGTCAGTCCGGGGACACGGCCGCGCCCGCCGAACCGGCGCCCGGGCTGTCCCGGCTTCCCACGCTCCTCGAGTCCTTCCGCCGCGCGGGTCTGGAGGTGTCGGTGCACCAGGAGGGCACGGCCAGACCGCTGCCGCCGGGAGTGGACCTCACCGCCTACCGCATCGTCCAGGAGGCCCTGACCAACGTGACCAAACACGCCGCTACCGGTAGCGCCCGGGTGCACCTCGCCTGGAACCGCGATCGCGTGACCATCACCGTTGCCGACGACGGAGGGGGCACCCGCACGGCACCGACCGCGTCCACGGGACCGAGTGCGCCCACGGCGTTGGACCGTCCGCCCGGCTACGGTCTGATCGGGATGCGCGAACGTGCCACCGCGGTCGGAGGACACCTCACCGCGGGCAGGCGCCCGGAGGGCGGCTTCCTCGTCTCCACCCAGCTGCCCCTCCCGCCTGCCAAGATCACGACACGGAGGGCTGACGGAGCAACAACAGGCGCGGGGCGGACGGCTGACGGACCGACAGACGGCGGAGAGGCCGGGGATGCGCCGTGACGCTCCGGGTGCTGCTCGCCGACGATCAGGCCCTGCTGCGCACTGCCTTCCGGCTGCTTCTTGACTCCGCCGACGACATCACCGTGGTCGGCGAGGCCGCCGACGGCAGGGAGGCGGTGAGACTCACCCGGGAACTGCGCCCGGACGTGGTCATCATGGACATCCGTATGCCCGAGGTGGACGGTCTCACCGCCACGTCGGAGATCTGCGCGGACCCTGAATTGCGTGCCAGTCGCATCCTGATCCTCACCACGTACGAGACCGACGAGTACGTCGCTCAGGCGCTGCGCGCGGGGGCCGGCGGCTTCATCGGCAAGGGCATCGGGGCTGAGGACCTGCTGGACGCCGTGCGGACGATCGCCGACGGCGACACTCTGCTGTCCCCCGCCGCGACCCGCTCCCTGGTCGCCCGTTTCCTGGCCACACCGGAGGTCGCCCCGACGCACCACCACGAACAGCTCGCCGTGCTCACCCCGCGCGAACGCGAGATGGTGGCCCTGGTCGCGACCGGCCTGTCCAACCAGGAGATCGCCGAGCGGATGTTCCTCAGCCCCTTCACCGTCCGCGCCCACGTGCAGCGCGCCATGACGAAGCTGGAGGCCCGCGACCGGGCGCAACTCGTCGTCATCGCCTACCGGACCGGCCTGGCCCACGCCGCCCCCGACGGCGGCACCGACCGCCCGTCGTAGCCCAAATACCGGGGGCCCGGCGGCTCCACGCGGTCGGCCGCGCACACCCCGCCACTGCCCGGCGCAGGGGCCGCGCAGCGTGATGCCGTGAACGCGCTGGGCCCGCTCGACGTGGGCGAGAGTGCCACACTCACGGATTGGAACACGCCCAGAGAGGTCCTGGCAGACGTAGGCAGAAATCGCCGTTTCCGGCAATGGGCCAGGTCCTCTACGCCCAGCGCGCGCGGCGTCGGCGGTGTCGCCGGTGAGGACGGCTTGGATCCCGCGGGCGACAGTGGGGGCGAGGCTCAAGGCCCTCTGCGGCTCGGCGGTATGTCGGTGCCTGCAGTGGAGTCAGGCCCGTCGGATCGACACCGCCCGGCCCCGGCCCTGCCGCACCAAGTCCGGGGAAGATTCGGGGGTCCGGGGGCAACCCCTGAGACGTCACCCGGAGGAAAACCCTGACCACGTCCCGGTGCCTTCCCTGATTCCCGTCTCACGCGGTTGTGACCCGGTTGGCTCGCTGTCACGTTCGACCAGCGGGCAACCCCCGTGATCCGTTTTGTAGGACCAGGGAAAGGACTTCATGCAACCGCTCTTCAGGGCGCTCACCGGAGTGCTCGCCGCTGGAGTACTCGCCGGAGCGTCGACGCCAGGCGTGGCGGCGGCAGATGGCGGCCCTCCCGGCAGAAGCCCGACGACACAGGATGCCATCGACTGGAAACCGTGCCCCCAGGACGCCACAGCCGAATGCGGGACCCTGCGCCTGCCCGTCGACTGGGCTCGCCCCTCGGCTGAGAAGTTCGATCTCGCAGTGGCCCGCCGCAAGGCGACCGATCCGGACCGCCGGGTCGGCGTGCTGCTGGTCAACCCGGGTGGACCGGGCGATTCAGGGGTGGACTTCGCCGTACGGCGTGCCACATCCCACTTCAGCGCGGACGTTCAGGAGAGGTTCGACATCGTCGGGTTCGACCCACGGGGTGTCGCAGGCAGCCAACCGGTCAAGTGCTCGGCGGCGTTGCTGGACCAAGCGCCTTCGGCCTACCCCCGCGACCAGACGGAGTTCGATCAACTCACCGAGTACAACCGGGCATTACGCCAGGACTGCCGACGGCACAGCGGTCCGGTCTTCGACCACGCCGACACCCTGAGCGTGGTCCGGGACATGGACGCGATCCGAAGGTCGCTGGGCGAGAAGAAGATCAACTACTTCGGGCACTCCTACGGCACGCTGATCGGCGAGCAGTACGCGGAGCAGTACGGCGACCGGATCCGGACCATGGCCCTCACCGCGAACATCGACCACAGCCTCGGCGCCCGGGAGTTCCTCGTCTCCTCGGCGGCCACAGCGGAGGACTCGTTCCACCAGTTCGTGAAGTGGTGTGAGTCCACCGGCTCGTGCGCCCTGCACGGCCGGGACGTCACTGCCGTATGGGACGACCTGCTCGCCAGGGCGGACCGAGGGGAGATACACGATCCGGAGAGCCCTGATCAGGTTCTCACCGCGAACGCGATCGCACTCGAGGCCTTCAAGGACTTCTACGGCCCGGACTGGGACGAGCTGGCCGCATATGTGGCCGGCCTCGACGCGCAGAAACAGGTACCGAAAGAACAGCGGCGAACTCAGCATCCTCAGCCGCGGACACCGCAGGGAGCTGAGGAGCAGACGCGCGCGGAACCGTTCCATGCGGTGTTCTGCCAGGACTGGCGGTTCCGGCCGAAGAACTACCGGGAGTACGCCAGTCTGACCGAAGCAGAACTACGGGCCGCACCGCACCTACGCGGTTCACCGCGCGTACACGCGGCGGTGGCCGGATGCGTCGGCTGGCCGAACAAGGTGAACAACCCGCAGCACCGCCTGCACATCACCGAGGCACCCAAGATCCTCATGCTGCATTCGCTGCACGATCCCGCGAACAACTACGCGTGGGCTACCCATGTGCACCGTCAGACCCGTGGGACGACCGTCCTGCTGCCGTACGAGGGCGCGGGTCACAGCGTCTACGGACGCAGTGACTGCACACGCAACGCCGTGGACGGCTACCTCACGGAGCAGAGACTCCCGAGCGTCGGGAGCAGCTGTACCCCCGCCGCGGAGAACTGATCGCAAAGGGATGGCACAACGGCCGACGCCGGCCGAAGGAACGCGCCTGTAAGCCAGGCTCCCGCACCAGCTCGTGAGAGGCGCCTGGAGCCGAACCGTGTCGGCTCCGGGCGTCGCGTAATCTTCTGCCGCCGGATGGGGATCGGTGAAGAGCGGCATCCCCCAGGTCTACGAGCTGTGGTCGGCCATCGGCGGGAGCACGCTTGAGGCTCGCAGAGCTTGGCCATCGCCGCGTCGAAGCTGACCTGTAGCCCTACGACCTGGCAATTCATGGAGCCGGTCGCGGCCTTCGCGCACTTCGTGGCCACGGCCGGACGGATCGTGCCGAACCCGCGCGCTGAGACGACGTGTGATTCGTCGAGACCCTCACTACCCCGTTGAGTCACGGTAGTAGTCGGCGAGGGAGGTGAACGCGGCCTTGGGTTCCCAAGGCATGTCGGGGTACGTGGTTCCCAGGCGGTCCTCGAGGACTTTGACGATGCCGTAGCTGGCCAGGTCCAGGTCCTTGCGAGGGTCGCCGTCGGGGCGGTGCGGGTGATCGTAGAGCGCGAAGGTGAACACGAAAGTGCTGTCGATGCCCCCGGCGTCGAACGCCTCCAGCAACTCGCGCAGATACGCGGCCTGACCGGCTTCGTCGCGGGCGTACTCCCCGTTCAGCCGAAGCGGTGCACGGGTGTCCTTGTCGTACTCGACGATCTCCAGTCCGTGAGCGCCTCTGTCACCCGCGCCGTAGTAGCAGGCCGCGCCGAACTCGGTGATCGCGACCGGCTTTCCCTGCGCGACGAGGGTACGGACGCCGTCGGCGAACTGGTCGGCGATCTCGGCCGACCGGTAGAGATCCATGGACATGATGTCGAAGGGTGCCCAGTCGACGCGCTCAAGCGGTACGGCGGCGTAGGTCACCTTCCCGCCGAAGCGCTCGCGGACGAGTGCGGCGGCCTTGCCGAGGAAGTCGTTGACACGTGCGCTGACCTCGCCGATGTGCTCGCGCACGCGATGTGGCCGGTTCAGCAGCGCGACCCGATCTTCCGTGCTGTCGCCGGGCAGGAAGCCCTTGTTCATCAGGCTCAGTTCGGCACCGGTGACGAAGACGATCTCGGCTCCCCGCTGCCTGAGCCGCTCTGCGCGCTCGGCGCAGTCGGCGAACAGCGACAGCATCTCGTCGGTGGTCAGTTCGAGTGGGTAGGGGGAGAACCAGACCTCGAGGCCGAGGTCGGCGGCGTACCCGGCCGCGAGTTCCATCCGTTTTGGATCGCCGCCCATGACCCGGACCGAGTTGCAGTGCAGGTCGTCGCGGATGATGCGCAGTTCGCGCCGGACTACCTCCGCGTTGAAGTCCTTATGGCCGAGCGTTCCGTTGTAGGCGAAGCCGGTGTCGTAGCTGATACCTCTGGCTCGCATCCGTCGTGTCCTCTACTTGCGGGAAGAGTTACGGTACTCGACGTACCTTAATTTCCATAAACCGGGAAGGGAAGCCAATATTGGAAGGTACGAGCGGTACCGACTGCGAGAAGGGGCCATGACGGAGAACCCGAAGGAGCCGTCAAGCGCCGGGCAGACGCGGCGACGCGGAGCTGCGCTGGAGGAGGCGATCCTGCGTGCCGCGATGGACGAACTCACCGAGTCCGGATATGCCGGGTTGACCATGGACAAGGTCGCCGCCCGCGCCGGTACCAACAAGAACGCCATCTACCGCCGCTGGCCAAACCGCCTCGCGCTCGGCATCGCCGCCTATCGGCAGCTGGCCACGACGGTCCAGCCAACCGACACCGGCACTCTGCGCGGCGACGCCCTTGAGTGGCTACGTCGGGCGAACCGCTACTGGAGCTCCCCCCTCGGTGCGATTCTGCGTGAACTGCTTTCGGCCGCCGGCGGGGCATCAGAACTCCTGGCGCAGTTGCAAGAACAGTCCGCAGACGCCGCAGCCGCCCCCTGGTTGACCATCTTGGGACGCGCGGTCGCGCGCGGTGAAGCTTCCCCTGAAGCGCTGCATCCGCGGGTCGCGACCGTGGCCATGGTCCTGCTGCGCAACGAATTCGTCGTGCGCGGGGTCCCTGCCGCACCCGACGACGTCCTCATCGAGATCGTCGACGAGGTGTACCTACCAATGATTCGCGGCCGAGGCACACCTCCGGCCTGAGGGAATCACGGCGAACAACTCCACGAGACACAGTGAGTAGGCAGAAACAACCCTGCTCCGGCGGTTGTTGATTCCGGGTCATGACCACGGCGGGGTCGTCGGCCATCGGGACCAGCTGGAGCGGCGGCTGGAGGTCGTACTCCTCCATCAGGTCGACGAGCAGGGCCCTGCGGTGCTCGTACGGACGTCCTCGTACGTCGCCATGCTCGGGCTGGAGCAGGAGGGCACCCCAGGGTTCTCGTCCACAAGGTCACTGGCCGGCGAGTTCGGGCACGATGCAGGACCGGATTTGACCGTCGGTGGCTTGGGCCACGGTGGTGTTGCCGGGGATGTTCATGCGGGCAAGGACGTAGTACGGCTGGCGTTGAACGTGTGGTTGGGACCGAACGGCTTCTCTTTCGGGTCGTACCCCGCAAAGAACAGGCACCAGTTGCGGTCGCGCTCCACGAGGGAGCCCACGCCCGGGGCGCGCACCGTGTCGCCTGCACAGTTCGGCCAGTTGGGGAGTTGTGACTGGAGCAGGTAGTCGCCTTCCTGCGCGCTTTTGCTGCCCCACACGTCCTTGGGGTCGGGCATCGTGACCTTGCGGTAGGTGGCTCCGTGGGGAGGCAGGAAGGAGTCGGACCAGGCGACGCCGGTCTTGTAGACGTGGCTCTTGTAGGAGCCGACGGAGTAGAGCATCAAGTACTTCCCGTCCACCTTGATGATGTTGCCGACCTCGACCAGTCGGAATCCGTCCTTCTGCCGGAGGTTGAAGTAGTTCTCGGAGGCGAGGCCGCCGCCTGCGGTCAAGGGGGCGAGGAGAGTGACGGGCGAGGTGGCGGCCGGCTGGGAGTAGCTGTCGAGTTCGCCTGCGGGCCCTCCAAGATACCGGCGAAATCCCCGACCCCCGCGAAGCCCAGATCGCCCGCCTCAAGGCAGAGAACGCCAAGCTCAGAGCCCGGATTGCCCAGTCTGAGGAGACGATCGACGAGCTCACCGACTTCCGCTCCCAGTCCCTGGCTCGCCTCGCCGCGCAACACGAAGAGATCGTCCGGCTCCGCGAAGCCTCCGCCGGAACCACCCAAGTCAGGCGGCTTCCAGCACCACGAACCACGGTGATCGGGTCCTGCAGCTGAAATGCCCGCCCTGGACCGAGGCCACCCGCATCGCCGATCACCCAGCTGCCAGTTCGCCCGCACCGCTGCCGGATCCGGACTCCAGGTATCGACGCAGAGCTTCCCGCCCTCCCGGAACGAAGCACCATTGATCAATCACGTCGCGCAGTTCGTCCAACGTCAGCCAGTCCTGCCAGCCGATCTCACCCGGGTCCGGGACCAGGGGTTCCGCCACGACAGCCTCATGCACCCCAAACCACACGGGGCTGATCCCCTGCCGGCAAAGGAACTTGAACATGAAGCGCACGGGCACACGAACGCCCAGCTCTTCGGACAGTTCCCGGGCCGCGGCTTCCTCATACGACTCACCCACGTCCACGGCGCCACCGACCATCACGTCGTAGTAGCCAGGGAACCGGGAGTGCGTCTCGGACCGTCGCAGCACCAAGATCCGCCCTGCCCGATCACGGCAGATCGTCGTCGCAATGCGATGCGGCCAGTGCTGACGCACCGCATCGCCTCGTTCGACGACTCCCAACACGCGGTCCTGCTCATCTACATGCTCCACCAATTCGCTCACGGAGGCACGATCTCAGTCCCCACTGACAGCGCGGCCCCAGGACCACGAAAGTGAGTGACCTGAGCTTGTTCCGCTTTGACGGACACCATTGGTGTGGTGGTCAGGCTGCGAGTGCGTTCTCGTAGTCGGCGGGACTGCGGTAGCCGAGGCTGCTGTGCAGTCGGTGCAAGTTGTACCAGCCCTCGATGAAGTCGAAGATCGCGGTGCGGGCGGCGGCCCGGCTGGGCCAGGCCGTGGTGTCGAGCAACTCCCCTTTGATGGTGGCGAAGAACGACTCGGCAAGTGCGTTGCCCCAGCACTGACCGGTGCGACCGACGGACAGGCGGACGCCGAACTCCGTTGCCAGAGCGGCGAATTGCTGACTGGTGTACTAGCAGCTGCGATCCGAGTGAAAGATCACCGGCCGGGCGGGACGACGCCGGCGGCAGGCGGACCTGAGAGCGTCGGCGACCAATTCGGTCCGCAGGTGGTCGGCCGTGGACCAGCCGACCACGCGGCGCGAGGCGATGTCGATGACGGTGGCCAGATAGAGCCAGCCCTCTTCGGTGGGAACGTAGGTGATGTCACCGCACCAGCGGGTGTCGAGGCCGTCCGGGGCGGGAGTGAAGTCCCGCGCGATGAGGTCGGGCCGGACGGCGGCCGACGGTCGGGGATCGTCGTCACCTGCCGCCGCCTGCGGTATCGGCCCTGGAGCCCGGCATTGCGCATCTGTCTGGCAATGCGGCGCCGTCCGCAGTCCTCGCCCTGCCGTTGCAGGACGGCAGGGATGCGCGGGGCCCCGTAGGTGCCGCGGGAGTTCTGGTGGACCTCGGCGATCTTCTCGCCCAGCTCGGCATCACGGACCGCCCGCGGACCGGGCCTGCCACTGCGGCGGGCGTAGAAGGCGGCTCGGGAGACCTGCAGCAGTTCACACGCGCGCTTGACGTTGTGACCGTCTCGCTTCTCCGCCTCGATGAACGGGTGCACCGTCACCGGGTCTCCTTCGCGAAGAAAGCCGTGGCCCGCTTGAGGATGTCGACGTCCTCGCGAAGCCGGCGATTCTCCCGCCGCAACGCGGCCAGCTCTTCGCGTTCACTGCTGGTCAGGCCGTCTCGCTCGCCCTCGTCGACCTCGGCCTGGCTGATCCACAACCGCACCGCGGTCTCGGTCAGGTCGAAGTCCTTGGCGACCTGACCGACCGAGCGGTCACCGCGCCGGCACAGCTCGACGATCTCAGCTTTGAACTCCGGCGTGAACGAACGGCGAGGCCGAGGCTTCTTCTTCCCCATGCTCTCCATGATGGACATCTTTCCGGGGCAGAACCCCTGATCTCAGATGTCCGCCAAAGCGGATCAAGCCCAGGCCGGCCAGGGCCGCGTTCGCCGGCCATGCGCTGGGTGTAGACGTTTTCCAACAGGTCGGCGTGCTGTTTGGCTGCGTCGTCGGTCAGCGGAGGATGCGGCGGGCGGAATGCTGTGCCAACGAGGGTGTGTAACTGTTGGTCCCGGCACACTTGATCGTACGTGGCGGAGGCCTGGGCGACACTGTCCTCGTACAGGTCCAGGATCGCCCTGTTGTCGGCGTTCGCGTTGCTGATGCATGTCGGTAGACATCACGCGCGGACCGGCTTGGCGGCGTCAGCGGCCACATCAGTCGGCTCTCCGAGCATCTCGGTGAGCGATGGTGGCCCGGGCCAGCGCGCGGCCCTCCATCCCCAGCTGGTCATTGAACCGGGCCAGGACTTGTTCGTAGGTCAGATCTTCTGCGATGGCTTCTTCAAGGGCGCGGTGGAAGCCGGACTTTGAGACCTCCAGCCGAAGATCTCGCGAGTGAGGACACCTATGTTCTCCCCAAAGGTCTCAAGATCCGGGCGGTCGGCGGTGCGGTGAAGGCCGAAGCGGCGGATCGCCCACACAGCCTCCCTGGGTACCTCCTGCAGGACAACCGGGGAGTGCGTGGCGATGATCGTCACGCCA
>Ga0307512_10003763_pt1 | contig 17157 bp, 23 predicted proteins | sample 14_EM_MG_FD_200267 | JGI IMG/M metagenome (GOLD analysis project Ga0307512, IMG submission 200267) | Populus trichocarpa ectomycorrhiza microbial communities from riparian zone in the Pacific Northwest, United States - 14_EM | ecosystem: Host-associated > Plants > Roots > Unclassified | place...
TTCTAAGACGTCTGTGAAAGGCACAGTTTTTTTCCGTCAAGTAAAGAGTGGTTTTTGGTTGTGTGAAAACGGGCATTTTTGGTGTAAAACGGCCCCTGTACGGAAACTTTTGTCCCTGTACTTTACAAAAACATCTCGCATTCTGAGGCGCGGAACGTCAGCTGGGAACGGGGAACGGCGAAAGAGCTTCCACCACCACGCTATTATGCTAGAGACGGCAACAACATATATAGTTTTGTACACGCAGCGATGTGGCTTTCACATACCTCATATCTGCCCTTGTGAAAAAGGGAGTCTTTTCTAAATGGGTGATAGAGAGGTCGTCGGGTCCTTGGGGGTTAACGGTGCGTGAAGGGTGAAGGATGCGGTATAATGGGCTGGCAGTCAGCATGATGAACTTTTATGTAGGCGATTGGTGGAGTGAGGTAGCTCGGTATCCTGTGCACAGCCTCCGCCTTCTCCTTCCGTTCCCTAATCTAGCAATCCGATGTCTCACTCTGGGCGTCTTCCTGTCCGGCCCTCCCTCCGTCCCACATGCGTGGTAGAAAAAAACTCCAGAATCGTCTGGCTGCACGCCGAGTTCTCGGCGGATTTTGAACCGATCCTTGCCATTGCCACAGTCTCCTTCCTTACTTGCCGCCCACAAGATCTTCTGCTGGTGCTTCCACTGCGGCCAGTTCTTTGAAAAGATGCTCTCGCGTCTGGCTCTTGTAAGGGTACCACCAGCACTTGGCCTAGGGCCCGCTCTCCGTCCACTTGAGGTACTGACCAGTGAGGCAGTGACCCATCTTCGGCGGTAGGTATAATAGAACCCTCAGTCGCCATAGCGGGGAGCCGGATGGCAAAGCCGATGCCGATGCCGTGGCGCGCAACCGTGAGGTGGAGATAGTAGCGGGGGGACAAGCCCGCGACCGCCGAGGAAGTGTGATGTAGCCGATGCCGTAGCGGGGGACCGGGTAACCAAGCCGATGCCGATGCCGATGCCGTGTCGCGCAGCCGTGAGGTGGGGTACAGTATGTAGCAGCGCAAGCCAAAGTTTGCGACCGCTGACTGGTGGTGGGTTGGGTCGACGGGACCAGGGTCCTGCTGCTGCCAAGCCGTGTGCGTTGGCGTGGGTGCTGAAAGACTTTTCAGGGTCAACATATGCAGGTAGCCGTTCGCGTCGGCGCAGAGCGGGGTCGGGGGGGGGGGTTTAGAGCGCAAACGCAATAAGATAGATTTGTACCGTATCTATCTACACTGTATCTACGATAGTGCGCTTATGGTAAGCGTGGACGCGGCTATGTACTACTCATTTCTAGCAGAACGTCACCTAATTAGGGAGGTTGAAGCTTGTGAGGCGGCCCGCTGGGCTGAGCTGCATCGCAAGCCATGAGCAGCGTCGCGAGTCCTTCGCAAACAGCCCAGGAAGATCAAGCCAACAGGAACCACAGAGGCAATAACGGAGAGCCAATCAAACAGATCCGCCCTCTTGGCGTCACCCAGTAGTGATGATGCACCTCTAAAGACAGCGATAAGGGGGAACCCGGCGTGGACGCCCTAGGGGCCGTGGGCGAGGGTCTTCAAAGATCGAGAGGTAAATCCGGTAGTAATCCCCTATTCCCTAGGCCTCTACTTACCTAATTACTAATGTTCAACACCTCACAGCTGCCCACTCTTCCTGAGCAACCTCGGCACGCGTTCTGGCGGGCTAGGCACGCACGGCGCCCTCAGCAGGCTCGGCGGACGCATTCTCGGTGGGCTCGGCGGACGCGTTCTCGGTGGGCTCGGTGCATACCAGCAAGGGAAAACTTCCTGTCGAACCAGTAAGCCTTGCTAGAAGAAGTAAGAGACTGGAAGGAGTACGTAGGTATGTGGTTGCAGTTGGAGAGACGAGGCGTGAGGCCACCTGTACAAGATAATATCACGGACGTTTCGCGCTAGTGAATCTGATATTGACTAAGCGCCAAGATCGCCGGGAATGGCGCTAACCGCTTAGGGGGGGGGACTCTTATTCGAGATAATATGGTAGAGAGAATGAAGGTTGTGCCCGTGGCCATTGGAGGTAGACTCTGATGGCCATTGGGGAGAGGGTGTTGTGCTGGTGCGCGGTCTGTTGGGGGGTGGAGTGGTGGGTAATATGCACTACGCCGTACCTACTGATTGCGTGGGCAAGAATCTCCAGACTAGTTACCGCGCCCTTCCCTTTATACCCGTTTTTTCCTTTCCTCTGCGGGTCATCACAACTCGCCAGCGAGTCTGGCACAGTTCCTCCACAAGACAATGAGTCAACAATACTTGCCAAAGGAAAACACAAGAGTTCACTCGTAGAACAGGACAAGAATGGCAATCGCACTACAACAGAAACACAATAGAAGAGGATGGGTCATCACAACAGGGGTATTCCAGATGTCAGCTGCCGGAGTGGCATCGTGGCGAGCTGGTGCGTTAATGCGCAGGCAGTGGGTTTAGCCGCGGAGAACACAGGCGGGGGCAGCGGTAACGAGAACGAACCATAGGCCGGCTGTCGTCAGGGTGACGCCGGCGGCCACGCCGAGAAGCCTGTCACGCCAGGTTCATGACACAGAAGACGAGACACAGCTAGAGTATTAATACCAGCGCGTTTACCCTTTTCGGAATAAAAGCTAGCACCAAAACAACAACAATAAGCAACCGACGAGGCAGTAGGTCCACCAATAACACGCTCAAACTCCCTCATTGCCTGAACTTTTGTCGTCCTAGATATTCGTCTCGTTCTCGTCGGGAACATCGTCCAGATCGGTCGAGGGGCAAGAGCTGTCGCTATTGCGTCTCGGTCTTGCCCCATGTTTCCAGACCAATAGTTCGACAACGTAGCAAGACATGCCTTCCTGGGAAATGCTTGAAACTTGCTGGTCGGATGGAGGTAAAGCCCACGGGAAATACCATTGCCATGACATCCTCGGGTGTGAAACTTCCGGCTACTGTATTTGTTTGACACCTCAATAAACTTCGCGCACGCGTTGCAAGATAGCTTGCTAACGCCTAGGAAATCCATCGGAGCTACCTCGTCCGAGGAAACCGTTGGATTGTTGGAGTAGTGTACCGATGCGCGCTCGCAGTGGACAGCAGCCTGGACGGAGCCATCGTTTCGAAAGAAATTCTGCAGTGTTTTCACGACAATCTGGTGCAGTTGGGCATCGTCGGTAGTTTCCGGTTCGTGTCCCTCGAGAGTATCTTCAATCAACTTTGCAAAGCCTGCAGGCGGCGGAACCGCTGTTATTATTGCCGGGGATGCTTCTGACTTCGGGCAATTTGTTGTGGAAGTGACGACGAAGGCGGGGTGAGTGCGCGTATTTCGTGAGGACGGCGCAGTGTCACGGCGCAGGTCTCGGTGTTTGGTCGCGGCGCTTGGAGGGTTTTGGTCTAGAACGGCGCGACGTTCGGAAGGCCGACCCGGGACAGCGGGAGTGCCCCAGCGGTGCTCGGGATCATTGGGGGAGGTTATTGTGTTCTGTTGCGTGAGGGAAGTGTGTACGCGTGCGAATGCTCATGTGGGTTCCGCGAGTGCAAGTGTGAGTGCGAGTATACACGTGAGCTGCGGGAGTACGAGTATGAGTGTGAGTACGTATGTATGTATATATGGAGGGCTTTCTTCTGCGTGTTGTCTGTTCTTCTTTCTCTCTCATGCAACCTTATGTATATCTTATCTATCCTGTCTTTCCTACGAATCAATATCCTTCTCCACCTCTGTTCCTTCCGTTCACGGCGTTCGCTCGTTCAGCGTTCGCCCGTCTCCGCTGTCACCGGCGCTCGCTCGTTCAGCATTCGCCCGTTTCTTTGTTCTCGGTGTTCGTTCGTTCAGCGTTCGCCCGCCTGTCCCCCGGCCTGTTCCCCGGTCGAACTCATCAGAGTACTGAGGGCTTCCCCGCCACCCGCCGCCCACCCGTTCTTCGGCGTCCGCTCGTCTAAGCGCTCGCCCGTTCCTCGCTCCTTCGGCGTTCGCTCGTCCAGTGTCCGTCCACCTCTGTTCTCCGTTCGGCGTTCGCTCGTTCTACGTCCTATCCCTTGTTACGCATTTGCCGTGTTGCTACCTGAAGGACTCCCGCCAGGCCCGCCGTTACAACCCATCGATAGTTAGCGATACGTCGATGCAACGGAAAATGCAAAGGAAGCTTCGAATGATAACCTCCCTCTTATCTCGACAGAACCTCCCCTAAGCCGCACCGACACGTCTATCATAACCCTCAGTCTTCCCTCCGATGCTTCCCGTGACATCATCTGGATTGATAGGTGTTGTTCCGCGCGTGTGGGTTTCCGTTGTCCGCCATTCCCGTCGTCCACCCGCCCGCGCTCTGGTCGGGGGCAATACTCTCAATTTGAACTCAACTGCCCTGCACCGCTTGGCTCTGGGAGGTGGAACGGCTGCCGGCAGAGAAACCCAGCGAGGGACCATAGCAATTGATGTCTCCGAGGCCCGGGCCGTTGTTTGAACATAAACGATTAACGTATGCTAAGGGCTCGAGGTGTATCGGCAGCTGGCCGTAAGGAAGTCTGCGAGAGAATCGCCGAGAGGTTTTCCTGGTAACTCAGAACCTGATGCTTGGTCGTTGATGATTGATAGCATTTAAGCGGTGAAGACCGAGAAGATAAGCCTCAACTTCCCTTTGTCCTCCGCCCAGGCTGAGGCCTTTGTATATAGACATAACGAACTGCCTACGACCATGTATCTTTAATCGAATCAACTATCTTCATCTCTATGGTCCCCGTATTCCCACACCGATCTCGTTCCGGTGTTCACCTCAATGCTCTGCGGGCGGTTGACTTGCGGTTCCCCGGGCGGCGACGCTTGACGATATTTTTCTTAACCACTGGTACTAGCATTGGCCCGCGGGCGCCCGCCGGCCAATCTGGGTCAAGGCAGTCCGGCCACTGGGTCCTCAGAAAGCCCGGCCCGGACTGGGCCGTCCCAAATGCCCGCGGGCCGGCCGGACTATTGAGACCACTGCCTGCAGAAGACAGCAAGATCGATGACAGTCACGACAGCGGTGGTAACGGTGTCGTCCGTGTACTGCTCTCTGCAAAGAAGCACGTCTTGTTCGCGTGGTCTAACATTATCTAGTCGCTGTACAACTCGCCAACCTTCCTCCCTTGGGTCTCGGCCTCCCCGCCAGCGACGTCGCCTATGCATGTTTGACACGACAGCGGCCGTGATACCCGTATCGACGCTGTCTTGGAGAAGACAGACCCGGTTTTTGTCGATCCAGACATCTTCGATCGGCCTGATGCTGAGAGGATGGTCGAGCTTGTGATCGAGTCTCCACCAACCAATTACGACATCATCGTTGGCGACCATGGCGCTGGGAAATCCACGCTCGTGTACCGTCTTGCACGAAGGTTACCAGGCATTGCCTATCACTGCGCAGGTCTTATGCTCCGCCCTGTAGCGCGCAGCAGCCCGCGTGAAATCTTCCATCCTACGGAGATATGCGTCATCAGCTGGCAAGCTCTCTTGACAGAATACACCGGCATGTGGGCAAAACAAGAGTGTGGAGCATGCTTACTGGGGTCGAGTGTGATGGCCTTGCTGGATATCACACGCGACCACGTATACCTGTGCCCGAAGTCGAGGACTGCCTCCAAGGAGCGCGCAAAACGAGAACGCACGCCGGTAGAGCCGGTACTAGACTCTGCCGAAGGCACAGTGACGTGGGCAATGCCTGGTAATCTGCGTGCAAGACGGTACACGAGCGTGGATTTCCCAGCGCCATGGTCGCCAACGATGATGTCGTAATTGGTTGGTGGAGACTCGATCACAATCTCGGCCATCCTCTCAGCATCAGGCCGATCGAAGATGTCTGGATCGACAAAAACCGGGTCTGTCTTCTCCAAGACCGCATCGATACGGTTATCACGGCCGCTGTCGTGTCAACATGCATAGGCGACGTCGCTGGCGGGGAGGCCGAGACCCAAGGGAGGAAGGTTGGCGAGTTGTACAGCGACTAGATAATGTTAGACCACGTGAACAAGACGTGCTTCTTTGCAGAGAGCAGTACCTGGACGACACAGTTACCGCCGCTGTCATGGCCGCCATCGATCTTGCTGTCTTCTGCAGGCATCGCCAGGTTTGGAGGTCGACTAGAAGGTGGCCCGACCTCCGCGCGAGGCGTAGGCTGAGGAGCGGACGGACCTCAATCCGGCGTCAAGGCGAAACATGCTGGGGAGAGGCGGAACAAATCTTTCTGTGACGGAACGAAGCTCGAGGATTAAATTCTGATTAGATCCATCAGATAGCGAGTGCATCAGTTAAGTCGACCTCCCAGGTATGTACTGATGACCTGTACCTGGTCTGAAGGAGATATCGCACACAGTGATGGAGAAGAAAACCGAGGGTTGGTATTGTGACCCTGTGATTGGCTGAACTGTACAGGATGAAGAGAAACACATAACACGACTTGCTAAAGAACCGTTGAGGCTGGCTACCCCCTGCCATGAATTGGTAGGCAGTGCCCACTCATAGGGCTGCTCTGTTGAAGGTCCATTCGTTGTGGGTCCGGATAATGTCCTTGCGGTGACTGGAGAAGCTCGTACATCAGCGCCATGTAATACCCGAAGACATGCACTGATACTCGTCGACCAGAAGTCATATGCCTTGTCTCCTGTCGTCAGGAAGGTATACACCATGACACTCGTCGTCCGGAAGGTATATAACTTGATACCCTTCGTCGCGAAAGCGTTACGCGCTACACTCAACACCCGGAAGAAATACGCATCGTCCGGTAGGTACATGCTCTGGTATTCATGGTGATGCCATACTCCTTGACTCTAGTCTGGAAGGCCAATGCCCTAACATTTTCGCCCCGTACGCATATCTACGCATAGACGCCTCGCTTCGTACGAGGTACATACCTACACGGACAAGCGTCGACTTTTTTTTTTGGCTATGTCATTACCTACTCGCGTGGAACCTGTGCAGGTCATGGTGTAGAGGGTTTCCATAGCCATCAGACCAAGCGATCTCACTTCAACCTCATCGAAATCGTCCACAAGTACATAACCTACCAACTACCGAGAGAAAAAAAACTCCCGTTCTGATTATCGCTTGCCTGTACATTCTAAAATACCTTTCCAGCCCCACCTCATTCCCCTCTGCATTGTGCTCATTCCCAGTTCCAACTTATGTCCACTATGATAACTATAGACTAGCGGAGCACGTTAATGTTATCAGGTACCTATAGGGTATCCGAGCTTCTCACTCCCCGGACTGGCATTCGGATGAACGATTGACAGCTCTGCTTTACCCTCTGAGTTCCCACTAGGGCAACGTCTCCATGCAACCCGGCCGAAGGAAGGCAGAAAGGCAATGGCAAGACTCCAACGGCTCACTGGGCAAGCGGGGCTTGTTCCAGCGAACTGCAGGAAGATCATGACAGCTTGCGTCCAGTCGGCCGCCATGTTTGGAGCGGAGCTGTGGTGGAAGGGCGACCGTGTCCAGGGCACCATTGGCCGGGCGGACGAACTCCAGCGGCTGATCAACCAGGAGGCCCGGGCGACAACGGGCTGCTTCCGGACAACCAATCGGGGAGCGCTATCTATGGAGTCTGGCCTCAGGGCAGCAACAGCGCAACTGGAAAACAGGCAACGTCGCTTTGGGCTACGGCTGCTGAGCCTGCCGCAGGGAGACCAGGCAAGAGGGATAGTGGGCGCACCGACAGAGCTTGGACGGCGGCTCACGAACGCCTTGGCCTATGCAGGAGCAATGGAGAGCACAGTGCTGCTCGAGGAACCCGAACCCCTCAACGCGGCGTTGCTACAGGAGGAAGAGGAGGAAGCAAGGATGGAGACGGAGAAGCCACGGCCGGGACTAACCATGTACACGGATGGGTCGCGAATGGAGGATGGAGCGGCCGGCTATGCTGTGGTTTGGAAGAAGGGGGAATCCTGGGCGGGCATCAAGACTCATATGGGTTACAACCAGGAGGCTTACGATGCAGAGTGTGCCGCCCTCGCGCGCGCATTAGAATCAGCTTCGAGAAGAAACACAACCCCGGAACGGGTCACGCTCTCCACGGATGCGCAAGCGGCCATCAGACTGATGGCATCGGATGAACCTGGTCCAGGACAACAATACGCCCTCCAGGCACGGAAGTATATTGCCTCGCTGCGCAGAGCCAGGCCAGGCATCGCCATTGAAATTCGATGGTGCCCGGCCCCACAAGGGAATCGCAGGCAATGAGAAGGCCGACGAGTGGGCAAAAGTTCGCCCTGATGCCCAGTGCTGGTGGTGCAAGTGCCCCTCGCAAACGAGAGATCATCTCTTCAAGGTGTGTCCGGAATGGAAGGTGCAACAGAAAATTCTGTGGGCGGAGGTGCTGAAGGAGACCAAGAGGTGGGAGAGCAGGTGGACGGTCCGAGACCTGCTGGCCGATGAGAGATGCGGGTGGGCAGTGCTGGACTTCCTCTCCTCCACGGACGTGGGAAGGGCTGGTGCCGCCGGTGGGTGAGGAAGACGACGCCGGAAGTGAGGTGTCTGAGTGGGAGCTCCGGGAGCGGCGGGAGCGGTAAGAGGAGCGTGTGGGAGAGGCGGAGGCGCTGGGGGCTGTGGATTGGAGGGGGGACGGGGAAGAACTCCCGCTGTTCCTTCCCACCCCTCCATTCATGGCATCGGCAGGCGAGGAGTAGGGGACAACTGTTGGTCAGAGTCTCGTTTCCGCCCTCCTTTCCTCATACATCTCTCCTTTGGACGGCCCGGAGGTCTCCCTAGATGGTGGGGCCAGATACATCTCCGAAAATAATAGCTGATGCCGATCTCATATTCTTACAGTGGTGTCACGGTAGGTCTCTACTGCTGAAAACCTGAGGGTTATAGCCCCGACGTTGCCTCGCAGCTTGTGGATATGATAACTCGCGGCTTTGAAGCTTTGAAAACAACAATTATCCCTGTGGAACTCTCACTAATCACTTCTGCGTGCCAGGAGCTGCGCGAATGAAGATCGCGCGCCGCCTATCCCGTTTTGTCAGCGCTTTCCCCATAGCTGGGGAATGGTGTTACTTGCCGCCCGATGGCATTGTAGTGGGGGGAAAAATCCGAGGGCAAGATAATATAGGTTTGCCGTAACTATTATTATTCCTTCTAAGTTGTCACATATTTTCTCTTTGGGATGCAGCAGATATGTATTGCATATGTATGTACTTAACTAGCGGGTGGTAAAACGTGTTGTAGATACATACATCATATCTATGTAGTGTTTCACTGCCATGCCGGGTACTGTAAGACGATAAGCGAGGTGATGTTTTATGCGATCAAGAACGTGGTTTTAAGCTTGTTCAGACTATGTAGCTACATATGTACATACGACATCCATGGCAGTGGGACGGAGGATGCCGGCGCTGTATATGCAGGATGCGGCCGATTCACCACGCTCACGCGAAGAGGCTAGCAGGAAGGTACCACCAACTCAAGACCGGGCACTGCCGCACAGGGCAATACCTGAAGTGGACGAAGAACTCCGACACGGCGGAGTGCGGGTGGTGCCAGTACAGGACGCAGACAAGGGAACACCTCTTCAAGAACTGTGACAGGTGGAGGCCGCAACAGAAGATAATGTGGACGGAGATACGGAAAAAGACAGGAAGAGGAAAGAACCGGTTCACGATCAGGGAAATGTTTGCGGACGAGCGGTGCACTGGAGCAGCCCTGGACTTCTTGAGAGCGACGAAGGTGGGGGCGAGGACGGGGCCGCGGGAGCGGCCACCAGACCCGGGGGGGGAGAGGAAGGAGGGAGATACACGGTCTCCTTAGTTACGCTCTTTTGTCTCTTTTTCTTTCGCTCTGTCTTGATCTCTCTCTCTCTGGCTCTCTTTCTTCTCTTTGAGTCTCTCTTTCTGTCTTTCTCTCTTTCTTTTTCTCGGGACAGGCCGGGCGGGGGCAGGGGGAGTCGCCGCGAGCCGCTGGCGGACTGCTCGAGGGCGCAGCGGACGGCGAACGGGAAAGGACTGTATATGTCGTCATGATCCAATAGGGTCGCACACGATTAATGAAACATCATCATCATCGGGGCAGTAAATAGTACCAGGCTGCGAAGGGCTGCGAGCCAGGTCAGGCACCATCTCCGGCCATAGGGGGGACCGCAAGGGAACTGAGCTGGACCTTTGCCCTCGAGAAGTAGAACAGGAACCATCTGGCCGCCGTTCGTGCGATGTTTACCACGGGTCACTTCATCGGCCGCTTATTGCCGCCTTTAAGCCTCGCCGCTATTCTCGGAGAATGGTCTTGTGGACTATATTCGGGGCCTGAATCGGTTTGGCCGCCGGATACACCACAGCTGGTGGATGCTCCGGAAGTTACTGATGTGGGCGAGCGGGGTCAGCTATTGGGGAGGGGTATCAATGGCTGACTACAAATGCTCCCCAATAGAAGCTTGCTGGAGGCCACTGATGAACGTGAACCAGCACATCCAAGAGAAACACGGGGCGCAACGATGCTGCGTACAAAGCATGCGTCGGGGATCCTGTGAATGCGGCGATATTTGCGAACACCGTTACCACGAGAAGGAGCTTCTGACGAAGAGCATTCTACATGAGTTGCCCCCCACCCCCACCTCTGAGGACTTCGAGATATTGCATGGCAAGTGATCACTGTTTTGAGGTTGTTTTTTGGTTCTCTGGCCGAGCATTTGCGCAGGAGGCGATTTCCGCCGAAGGGCTCTGTGTATGAGCTGCCCTACCAACGCTCGCCATGGTCCGGTCCGGTCTGCGGATTTCTGGGACCGCCTCAGTCCAGTCCTTCCAATTGAAAGACCACCGAAGACCGTGGTCGACCGTGGTCGACCGCGGTCTTTGAGGCTTAATCACCGGACTCCCACATCCAAGTTTGCTACTAAAATTTCCTTGATCCCATCTAGTTACCTCGCTACCACATCCAACGACCCCATTACTCAACTCCTCTCACTCACCCACCCTCTGCAACACGTACAACTTGCGCACAATGGTGTCCTCGATTACAAACGACAGTGCACAGAGCGAAGGCACCGTTTCCGTTCTTTCGTCCCCACCTCCTACCTCCACAGGTGTTACGGATCGACACCGCGGGGGATTGATATCCACTAGCATTTCCACCGGAGATGAGGAGCACCAGATTGCATCCTTCAGACGGAAGGGTCTCGCACAGATGGCCCTCGAATATCTTAGTATACCCGCCATGTCAGCTGAACCCGAGAGAGTATTTAGTGGTGCGAGGATAACAACATCTTGTCGGAGATGCAGTCTGGGAGAGTTGGCAACGCGATGGCCTCATTTCGACCCATCATGAGGAGAACCAACAGCTGGAGAACACGCTTCATGCTTTGTGTATGTAGGGCAGAGATGGAGCGGAAACATCAGATTACAATGGATAGTGCTGCAGCCTAGAGAGGTAGTAATTAGTGGTATTAATTAACATAATTTACATCATATATGGCAGTCGACCGTGGTCGACCGTGGTCGGTCCGGTCTTATACTGTAAAAAGACTGCCAGTCCGGTCCTAGGGTAAGGACCGGACCAGCAGCCGTGGTCCAGTCCAGTCCTTCCTAAATGACGGACCGGACGGACCATGGCGAGTGTTGTGCCCTACCGTCTCTGAGAGTTACTATACTGTCTGTGAGCATTGCCCGTACGCTTCTATTTGGTACCGTTTTTTTTTCCTGGTTGGGGGGTTCGGTTCTCTGGATCTCTATCTGGCTTTTCGGCTTCTTTCTTTTGAGATTTTGGATGATTTACAGTTGGGCCACTCTGATCCTTCTGGGTTTCGGAGGATTTTTTTTAGCGGTGTGGACAGCAACAGCCCGCGAGCTGATCAAGGATGCATAATCGCGCGAGGAGTAGTCGCCTACGAGACACGTTGAAAGACACATCCGGCAGGGCAACCGGGCGTTCGGTTTGTTCGTTTCGGTATACATTGGCACTTTCGATACTGCCTGGGGAAGCCCAGAAAGGAATCAAAGGATGGCATTGGCCGATGCTGCCATCAACGACAACGGGCACCTTACCAGGTATTTCGATAAACTACTAACAACCTCACCCCTCCACTGGACCTGACGTCACCCCTGAAATCGACTGCCCCGTAGACATGGACGATGCTCGCAATCTATGTTGCCGATATGGCGGAGGGAGAGGGGGGGGCGGTCGAAGCGGATGCTGGGCGGTCATCATGCCTGCACTCCGCGCCGGCCGGTGAAGCGGACGTGGAGACCAACCCATGTGCGACTTGCACCATCGACTACGACCGCGGGGCCATGTGATGCCATCTGTGCCTGCGCCGAGCCTTGAAGCGAAGCAAGGCTCAGCTTTCCGAGCTGAGTCTTGCCCTTGCCGAGCAAGAGAAAAGGCCAAATGAATTTCTTCTCGCTTACGCCGCTCGAAGAAAAGAACCGAGTTACTACGCAAACCGCTCCATGCCAAGGGGGAAATCGAAGAAGCCAAAAGAAGAAGAGCTGCTGAAGAAGCCACTGAAGAAGACTAAGTCCCGAAGGATCTCGGTGAGCCCATCAAGAACACCGGCACTTATTGCGGAGGAGGTATAAGCTGGAGGTTCGAAATTTTGGGGGGACAATTGGATGGATCGGATTCTTCTAGTTGGACTCCACTATTGCGAGGGCCAAATCTCAGCCGCTAGCAGTAGCTAGTTGTCGTCGGTGATTTCTCCCGATCTTCGCACCACCTCTGCCGCTGCCACTGCCATCAGGACTCGGCATCCGGCAGCTCCTCTTCCGGGGTGGATCCAGCCCGCTCCCGGCTCGTCGGAACTCCACGATCGAGAGCAGTAGCTGATTGAGCTGTCGATGATGGGCTCAGCGTGGTGGCAAGGGAAAGCGGCATGTACGTATTGTATCACTTATCGGAGAGAAAGGGAAGAGGAGCGGAGGCAGGGGCCGAGGAGCTGGGCGCTGGCGGAGAGGAGCCTCTGTTCCTCTCGACGCCTTCTTCCATGGATTTTGCGAGAGAGAGAAGTAACGAGTCTCGGGGCTGGCTACTTCTCTTTATTTTCCTTTGTTATTTCCCTGGTGCGCTATTGCTTTTGGGACAGACCTGGGCGGAGGGCAAATGGGAGCTTGCAACGGAGCTTGTAGGCCGTTCGAAGGGGGCGGACGGCGGCCAGGAAACGGACAGTTTGTTCTCGCCATGATCTAGCCTAGGTCGCACGCGAACAACGAATGAATAAAAAAATATCAATTACATATCAGTTACGAAATGAAGTGTTCACAGGACACCCCCCAGTGTTCCCAGCAGCGCAAAGGAGTTGACCACAATCCGCGGCCGTCGGAAAATTGTTCGCTTCGGAGGTGGCGGATTGCAATTATAGCTTGTGGTCAGAATAGAGGGATTACTACAGTTGCTACTGAGAATGCTACTTTTGTATTGATTTACCTGCGGCCGGCCGGATGGCGTTTGACCCTTGCATTACAGCAAGACAGTATGGCAATGTAGTGGAAACGAAATGCAGGGCGATCTATGTAGTGGGAAGCACAAAAGCAGGGCATTTTTGAGAGGAGAGAGAGACTTCATTTATTGCGTCCGACCTATCTACCTAGATCACGGCAAATTACACCAAGTTTTCCCCGCCGCCACGACCAGTGGAGGCGAAAGCCCCAGTACGCCGCGGGCATCTGGCTCTTCCGCCACAATCTTTGCCCATTTGCCAGCCCTTTCATTGCCGGTGACCCCCTTGTGGGCTGGGCACCACCGAATCTCGATGATGATCCCCGGCCTGGCCCTCCGCAGCAGGGCGACGTGCTTTCCGGCCTGGAGCGCCTACCGTTGGCCAGGGCCAGGCTCCTCCGAGGCCATCCGTCTGATGGCCGCCTGTGCATCGGTGAAGTTTGTGACTCGTTCCGGAATCGTATTTCTTCTCGAGGCAGATTCCAGTGCGCGGGCGAGGGCGGCACACTCAGCGTTATACACCTCCCGGCTGTGGGTTCGCCTAGGGCGATCGTGGAATTCGGTATCGCTGTAGGGCCGAATGCGTGGTACGAGACATGCACGCCGTTTAGAGGGCTGTTCCTAGCCCGTCAGGGTCCACAGTGACAGCCGTAGTTAAGTAGTGTAGGCCGCTTCCACTTCCACTAGAGATCTGCAAAACTACCTATCCGGTGTCGCTTTGGCGGCGCTAAGGATATACGGGATGGTCACGAGACAAGTATGATACCTAGTAGTAACTAAACCGAACGTAGACATGTAACTAGTCCTCCCTCAAGTCAGCCTAGCTGCCTTCATCGCGTCTCGAGCACCTCGAGTATCCAAATCACGTACTTACATTAATATACGACACCTAAGGACATGTTACCGGGCACCGCTACATCTCGGTGTGTTTCTTGTACTGACGAATTGCCAAAAACACAGTAGTAGATACATTACTAGAGCACCAGAGCACTGGACTTAGCGATGACATGGGGTGGGACATGTTCATGGAGATTTTCCTCGACAACCATCATCACACCCACCATCCCACATCCAAGCCACACAGTGCTAGCTTTCGCCGATATCCTGTTTTTGTTTTGTTTTGTTTTATTTATTTATTTATTCGTACTCACATAAAGCCTTGCTGGACTATGGCGGCGCACTTTTTATCAAGGTTTCCCGTTCGCGGTCCGCGCGAGGGCACGTTGCAAGCTCCCCTTTGCCCTCCGCCCAGGCCTGTCCCAAGGAAGTGTGACGCGCATCAAGGAAATGACAAAGGGAAAGAAAAGGAAAAACAAAGGGAAAAGACAAATGAAACCGCCTAGCCCTCTCCTGCGGACGCCCTGAAGTCAGGCGTGGGAAGGAACAGCTGCAACTCCCCATCGCCCGGCTCCTCGGCCCCCGCTCCCTGCTCCTCTCCCACTCCCGCAGCTCTGCCTCTGACACCTCGCTCACTGCGTCTTCCTCGGCCGGCACGCGCCTTCCCACATCCATGGTGGAGAGGAAGTCCAGCACCACCCGCCCGCACCTCTCGTCCGCCAGAGGTCCCGGACCTTCCACCGGATCTTCCACCCTTCAGTCTCCTTCCGCACCTCCGCCCACAGGACCTTCTGCTGGGCCTTCCACTCCGGACACACCTTGAAAAGGTGCTCCCGAGTCTGGTTCGGGTACCGGCGCCACCAACATTGCGGGGTGGGCCGGTTCTTCGTACAATTGAGGTACTGCCCGGTCAGGCAGTGTCCCGTCTTGATCTGGTAGTACCGCGAGGCTAGCCTCTTGGTGCTCCCAGCTACCGTGCCGTCCGGCCTCCGGCTCTCCGGCATCCGGTACTTCGTCTTGGAGGTCCGGCCTCCAGCCCACTAGCGTGCCTTCGCCCACTTCTTTCCCGAGATCTCCCGCTTAAGGTTGGCGAGTGATCGTGGGAGGGGCATCACCCACACCTCCGTCCGATCTGAGTAGTTCAGCCATTCCACCCCGCGGGTGTCTGGCTCCTCCGCCGCAATCTTTGCCCACTCGTCGGCCTTCTCGTTGCCGGCGATTCCCTTTGTGCCGGGCACCATGATATCTTGTTTGTGTGGATGTGTGGACATTGCAGTGGCGCGAAATCCTACTCCCGTGGCTTGGCACGATGTCGTCCAGCATGTAGGGATTGCTGCGGCCGACCAGTCGAGGACTTTCTTCGCGTGGACGCGACTCATCTAGTTCGTTGATGTGGAGTGGGCGGAATGGAGGGTGCGGTGAACGCGTCGCATGAATGATGCCTTTTCATAAATCAGGCTGCGCACGCGCGAGGGGTGTGGTTGGGAACTCACTTTGATGGCGATCGAGGAATTTTCAGAGGCAGCGTGACCTCTCGCATTTGTGATGACATATATGTGATCTCACACTCTCGGAAGGCTCTGTGGTGGTGGAAATTTGTTTGTTCCCCATATAAATGTATCTTGTCGTCCTTTCTCCTTATGTCAATCGAACAGGCTTCCTCAATTGTATGGCGTTTAACCTTTTCGCAGAGGAAGTTGGGGGTGATCTCTTCCGTTCGTAACGGGTTTGGTGGTGTGGAGGCTGTTTCTCGTGGTTGTCTTCGCCTCACTTGACGCGCCGAATCAACGAATCCAATCAATGTCTAGCTCAGTTTGATGTCCCCATATTAGGTACCGAAGCTGAGCAGCAGATGCTGTGCAGAGGATGGTGAGTGGAGGGTACCGAAGACGAGCCTGAAGGTGTGCTCACCTCTACTTCGGCATAGAGGATGTGATTCCAGACTATGCTAAGTTAGCGGTTTCCCCGCTTTCCCCCAGGGCATACATACGTACTCTAGAATCTAGATATGTATGATAGAGTAAAGTGCGTTCTTAAGCATGATCACTTGTGTAAGCAAGGCATGTAACGATCGTCGCGCAATTGGACTTGGAGGGCATCATGCGGTGCTGGTAAGTATGCTGATCCGTTATCGCGGCGATCCGACTGGAGGCATGCGGATTGGAGTGTTGGACGATGTCTGCTACAGACGACAAACGTTAACAGCATAACTCTCCGAGCAGTTGTTGCCACGATCATGGCCATAACTGGTGCGGAATGCAATCAGTGGGGGGCTTACGTCTCGATGCAAACAGACCACATTCCTTTCCCCTTACCTACCTCCGGTCGTGAAAGAATTCCTCTCACGAGACGCAGTGAGTCCATCGCATCCGGTGTTGCTTGTCGATAGTTGCATGCAAACGCGGGTGGTGACTTCTGTTTGCGCTGGCTCTTGTGGTACAGCGCACGCGTCGAGGGTTGTGGAAGCGTGGTAAAGGTTTGTTCACGGCATCTTCTCAGGACCGGCCGCAGTCGTAGTGAATCCCGTGATGCCGGCGGGAGAGAGCAAGAACGGTGTAGATATGTAGAGTGACGTATCTTCAACGATGGTCGTTGATGGCGGTATGACGCGATGGCGGTGTGACGCGAGGTGGGGTGGTGGGCGATCTAGCATTCCAAACTGTGCGGCACCGCGCAGCAAAACCTCCCATCCAGCCCCTGCAGCCTAGTCTCGTTGACTCCCAGCCGGGTAAAGGGTGGTGGTGTCAGCCGATCACGTGTGGAAAAATATTCGAGTAGTGGCCAGGGTTGCAGGCTGGGAGTCTGGAAGGAAAAGTACCCCTTAGATATTACCTCCATACAAAATGTCTGTAGCCCAGAAATTTTCCCGACGCGACAAAAACAACCTCCGACACAACAAAAACAACCCCCGACGCAACGAAAAAAACCCGACAACTATTACAGAT